>Ga0209676_1000334_pt1 | contig 90392 bp, 74 predicted proteins | sample AraplaCvi_mLB_r2_FD_184282 | JGI IMG/M metagenome (GOLD analysis project Ga0209676, IMG submission 184282) | Arabidopsis root microbial communities from North Carolina, USA - plate scrape MF_Cvi_mLB_r2 (SPAdes) (version 2) | ecosystem: Host-associated > Plants > Roots > Endosphere | place: USA...
TATAAGGCTTGAAGGTAGGTTGTCGTCGGGCCATCGATCCTGGATTGCTAATATCTAAAGATAATCAATACCAGAAAATTGGCAAAACCCAGAAAATGCAAAGAGGCTGCCTTTTTGAGACAGCCTCAAGTCTTAATTTTCAAACGATTATCAGAAATCGTCGTCGTCATCATCGAAGTCGTCCAGTCTTCTAAGGAGTTCGTCTCCGTCCTCGATAACTACTTCGCGGTCTTCTATATCTTCATCATACTCGTCGATGACTTTTTCATCGTCGGCATCCTCGTCAAAGTCCTCATCTTCGTCGTCATCATCTCCGTAAGGATCTTGCGCTACCGGACGGGTCTTTTTTGTGCTCCCTTGGTAGTCAGGGAAAACAGCTGGTTCTAAAATCGCCTCGCTGATGTCAGCAAAGGCCAGTTCTCCACTTTCGCGTATCATGACAGTGTTCTGTTGTTAAATGGTTTCAATTGTAAACGTACGACCTAAATTATTAAAATATTGCGCTACCCTATTCTCTTTCCTGTCGAAAGATTTCATCAATAATTGACACTACAAAAATAATGATTTGGTAAAATGTAAAAACCTCTTGAAATTGCCAACAAGAAAAAAAATCGTCGCCTGTTGCGCCGGAATGCCTGCATCGCCGGATAATTATCGGCCCATCTGACTGCAAATGAACACACTTGACCATACCTGAACCCGTTTTCCCAATCCTAACCCTTTTTATTGAATGTTGAAAAAAATTGTTCTCATGGGACTGCTCGCGTGCGGCCTCATGTACCGGGGACACGCTGCCAGCCCCGTTCCCGACTCCTCCCTGACGGTTAAGAAAACGACCGACTTCAAAGTAAACGGCGAAGGTACCGCCTCCAACTGGTCGGCCGCGCAGTGGTTTAACCTCACCGTCCAGAAAGGCCCCAACCAACCCGCTCCCGGCAAGCAGTTCTCTACCCGGGTCAAAATCCTCTACTCCGACAAGGGCATGTATTTCCTCTTCGATTGTACCGACCAGAAACTGACTTCAACTATCATGGAAGATTTCGGTGCATTGTTCAAAGAGGATGTGGTCGAAGTGTTCCTTTGGCCCGACACTTCGGTACCCATCTACCTCGAATACGAAGTTTCACCGTTGAATTACGAGCTCGCTATCCTCGTCCCGAACATCAAAGGACGCGCACAGGGCTGGAAACCATGGCATTACAACGAGCGCAACCGCGTACAGCACGAAACCAGCGCACAAGGCGGGCAAAAGAAAAGTATGGCAGCCGTAGAAGGCTGGAAAGCCGAATTCTTCATCCCGTTCGCATTGATGAACCCTATTGCCAATACAGCCCCTAAACCGGGCGACAAATGGCGCGGCAATTTCTACCGCATCGATTACGACAGCGAAACTGCCTATTACTCCTGGCAAAAAACCGGCGGCAGCTTCCACGAATTCAACAAGTTCGGCACCTTGATATTCGAATAATCGCATTATAATCTATCTCAATCAATTCCTTATCATGAAACGAACCATTCTTTCATTCATCCTTTTATTGTCGGCTATGACAACTTTTGCGCAGAAACCCAAAAAGGAAATACTATACCTCGGTACCTATACACAGAAGGGGGAGGGCATTTATGTGTATGAATTCGACCGCAGCGACTATTCCTTCAAGGAGTTACAGGTACTGACGAGTAAAACCAGCCCCTCATTCCTCGAATTTCATCCCAACAAAAAGTACCTCTACGCCGCCAATGAGGGGAATAGCACGGTTTCGGCCTATGCCATCGACAAGACTTCCGGCAAACTCACCGCACTGAATACCCAGCCCGCGCAAGGCCGCGGTCCGTGCCACGTCAGCGTTGATCCAAAGGGTCGTTTCATTTATTTATCGAACTACGGAAGCGGCGATCTGGCCGTGTATAAACTGAACCAGGACGGCAGCATCGGCGCATTGGCCGACACCATTCAGGACAAAGGCCGTCCCGATCAGAAGCCGCATATGCACTCGATTATCCCTTCAGCGGATGGCAAATACATTTACGCTTCCGACCTCGGCATTGACAAGATCATGGTGTATGCCGTTGACCCAAAGACCGGTAAACTCACTCCTGGCGCCGTTCCTTATGCCGAAGTGAAAGCTGGCGACGGCCCGCGCCATTTCGCGATCCACCCCAACGGCAACTTTGGTTATTCTGCCTGCGAGCTGGCCTCCGTCGTGAATTCTTTCAAGATCGTGAAGGGTAGCGGTGCATTGGTGCCGTTCGAGCGCATGACCATGCTGCCTTCGGATTTTACGGGTAAAAGCTACGCTGCGGATATCCATTTCTCGCCCGACGGCAAGTTTCTCTACGCATCCAACCGCGGCCATGAAAGCCTCGCTATTTACGCCGTAGACGCCAAAACCGGCAAGCTGACGGTGGCAGGCCACGCAGATACCCACGGCAAGCACCCCCGCAATTTCCTGATCGACGCGAAGGGGGAATTCGCGATCGTGACCAACCGCGACAACGACAATGCCGTGTTCTTCAAGCGCGACGCTGCAACAGGCCAATTGACTTATACCGGGAAAGAAATCAGCGCGCCTACACCTGTGTGCGTGAAGCAACTGTTCCTCAACTAGTTCGATACCCGACACCGCCTCCTTGAGAAATGGGCGCCAGTGGCTGAAAAAACAATATTGAATAAATTTTTCGGCGATTGGCGCTTATTTTCTATCAACTTTTTTAATTTTAGAAATCCTAATGCTATTCTTCGTTATTATTTAAAATACACCAAAGAAAATATTACTATTTTGATGTCTGGCACAAAAATTGACTTGTACAGATTCTAAATAAGCTAATAGTAGCCGATCACTCCGGGCGCCCCGACAAGGTCATTGAATAAAGTTTTGGAATTACCTGATACCCAATTTAGCCACAGTTTATGATGAACGGCCAGGATGATTTGCTTCTTATTTCCCTGATCAAGCAAGGAGATAACCGGGCGCTGGATTGCCTCTTCCGGAAATACTATTACTCTCTATGCCGTTTTGCCACTTACCTCAACAACCGTAAGGACCTCGCAGAAGAAATCGTAGCCGATGTTTTTTTCAGGATCTGGGAAAAACGCGACAGCCTGACGGTCGAAAAGAATGTCCGCTCCTACCTCTTCACGGCCACGCGGCACACCTGCATCAACTACATGAAGCAGGAAAAACATATTATGGAAGAGCTCAGCGACGATATTATCGAAGAAACGCCCGGACCGGACGATGAACTGATGTATCATGAGCTCGAAACCCGCATTACCGACCTCATCAATTATCTCCCGCAAAAAAGAAAGGCGATCTTCCAGCTCAACCGCTTCGAAGGATTTACCTACAATGAAATCGCCGAAATCCTCTCCCTTTCTGCCAAAACAGTAGAAAACCAAATGGGTAAAGCCATTAAGCAGCTAAAACTTCTGCAAAAAACTTATCAGATTTAAAAAAAATTCTGAAAGGATGGGGGTATGCCCATTTTTTCTTTGTCCTAACATTAGAAAGCTCTGAATTTGATGTCCGATCACACACCATGGCCCCTTATCGCCAAGTATTTGGCTGGCGAATGCAGCCCGGAAGAAAAACTGGCTATGGAATGGTGGCTTGAAGAATACGATAACATGCTGTTGTTCCGGCAGATAGAAGCAGCTTGGAAGCAGGAAAAGGAACCGGAAAACGATCCGGTATTCGGCCTGGACAGCGGGCTTTCGAAACTGCACGCTAAGATGGCGGAGCAGGAAAACCAGCCTGAAGAAGAAATTCATGAGCGACCACGGTATTTCAAGCTCAGCTCATGGATGGCCGCCGCAGCAGTTCTGCTGGCAACAGGGCTGGGGTATTTCCTGGTAAGCAGGCAGCATGAAGGCCACCGTACGGCGCGTGTTGCGATGGAAACCAAAGTAAGCGGCTCAAAAGAGATTGTGAGCGTAGAATTGTCCGACGGGACGCAGGTATGGCTCAACAAAAACAGTAAACTCGAGTATCCCAAAGTATTTGATGGGAAAGTGCGGCAGGTTTACCTGCAGGGAGAGGCGTTTTTCGAGGTAGTGCCCAATCCCGAGAAACCGTTTATCGTGAAGAGCGACAAGGTGTCGACCAGGGTTTTGGGGACGTCGTTCGATGTAAAAGCCTATAAAGGCGATGAAATAGCCTCTGTTTCCGTGGCGACGGGCAAAGTGGAGGTTAGCAAAGAAATTGAGAAGGGTTCCCCTATTCGCATTACGCAGCTCACCCCGCAGCAGGAACTGGTGATTAACACCGAAAAAGACGAAACGTATATAGATATCGTTAGCACGTACGACATTGGTGCATGGCGTAAGGATCAACTGGTCTTCCGAAACAACACGTATAGTGAAGTGATCGCCAGACTCGAAGAGCACTACGGTGTTAAAATCACTTTGACGGATAAAAACTTAAACAATTGTCGCGTTATGGCCAACTTCAATGAAGGTGCCACATTGAAGGATGTGCTCAAACTCTTAAGTATTTCGAATTCGTTCCGCTACAACGTTGTGGGTAACCAGGTTACCATTCGCGGCGGGGCTTGCAGATAAATCAAAAACAGACATATACAGAAACAGGCAACCGGCCTTCACGTGTAAATATCCCATTTACCGATCAGAATTACCATGTGCAGTTTTATATAATCCCTCAATTCCTAATTTAACCTTTTCTACCCAATCGTATGAGCAAATTATTACCAGTACAACACCGCCATGCCGCCAGCCGGTATTGGAAGTTATTCGTGCTGATGATCATGACCCTGTCGATCGTCAGACCGGCTTTCGCAACGAATCCCGGCTCTGTTCAGAGTATCGAGGAAGTAAAGATTTCACTTTACCTTAAAGATGTCACTCTGCAAAAAGCATTTTTAGCTATTGAGAAAAAAAGTGATTTCAAGTTTGTCACCAGCATCGAAAGAATCGACAAAAAGAAACGCATTTCAGTTTCCCTGGAAAGTAGAACGGTAAAAGAGGTGCTGGAAACTATACTGGCCGGAACAGGACTTGGATATACTCAGATTAACAATAACATTGTAATCAACGACAAACCGGTTTCGCGTGCCGCCGTTGTTGAAACTCCTGTCTCGACCCCGGCAGCGAAGACACTAGCCCAAGAGGTGACCGGAACAATCAAAGACGCCAAAGGCGCTGGTATTCCCGGAACCAACATCTTGGTAAAAGGAACAACTACGGGTACAACTACCGACATCAACGGCAAGTTTTCAATCAATGTGCCCGATGATAAGTCAGTCCTCATCATTTCTTCGATCGGCTATACAAGTCAGGAGATCACCGTCGGCGGCCGCTCGGTGATCGACATCGTTTTATTGGACGATGTAAAGCAACTGGGTGAGGTTGTTGTAACTGCGCTTGGCATTGAAAAGGATGCTAAAAGCATGACTTATGCCCAACAGAACGTCGGCGGTGAAGAGCTTACCCGAGTGAAAGACCCCAACATGGTAAACTCACTCGCCGGAAAAGCAGCCGGGGTGGTAATCACAAAAGGAACCGGTGGGCCAGGGTCCTCTTCAAAAGTACTTCTCCGTGGTAACAAATCCATTACAGGCAACAACCAGCCTTTGTATGTGATCGATGGTATCCCAATGAACAATGCGAATGGTTCGCAAGGAAGCACCCTGTTCGATACACGGGATGCAGGTGATGCGATTTCAAACCTTAACCCCGAGGATATCGAGAACATTTCGATTCTCAAAGGAGCTTCTGCGGCTGCTCTGTATGGTAGCCAGGCAGCAAACGGGGTCATTCTCGTAACCACCAAAAGAGGCCGGAAAGGGCACGCATCAATCAATTTCTCTTCCACTGCCAATTTTGAAAACCCGATTGCCTTGCCGCAAGTACAAACTTCATACGGACAGGGTTACGGTGGCGTTGCCAACACCGCTGTCAATGACAGCTGGGGCCCAAAAATCACCAATGGCAGCGACAAGCACCTGAAAGATTTCTTCAATACCGGCAAGACTTTCGTAAACAGCCTTTCCATTACCAATGGCAATGATATCGGCCAATTCTATGTATCGTATGCCAATACCAAAGCGAACGGTATTGTTCCGGAAAACGACTATAACCGTCACAACGTAAACCTTCGCGGAACAACACAGCTCTTCAACAACAAACTGTCTCTTGACGCATCGGTCAATTACATTGAGCAAAAGGTATACAATCGCCCGCAATCGGGTTTCTATTACAGCCCTATTTTCAGCCTTTACCTGTTCCCGACCGGTGATGACTTTTCTAAATACAGCGGCAACAATTTTGAGAAATGGGATCCTGCCCGTTTGATGAACGTGCAAAACTGGCCGTACATTAAAAACGAAGCCAGTTCTAACCAGAATCCTTACTGGCTTTCCAAACGCAACCAAACCGACCAGTTCCGCAACCGAACCATCTATGCATTCTCTGCTAAATGGGCAATCACAGACTGGCTGAACCTGCAAGGGCGCGCTACCTACGACAAAGTACAGGACACTTATGAACTGCGCCAATATGCCTCATCCGACCCGACACTCGTGGGAAGCAATGGTGGATATCGCAAGAATCTCACCAACACTGACCAGCTATACTCGGATCTTTTGCTAAGCGGGACCAAGACATTCGGCAAAGACCTGTTCCTTTCTGCCACTTTGGGTTTCAGCAACACGCAGAATACCTTTTATGATATGAACGTAGGCAACAACGGCGCAACCAACACGCTCTCCTACCCCAACTATTTCTCGGTATACGCGTTGCAAAGTCTTACTGGTCAGGGCTTCTTCAATGCTACTGAAAGTTTACAAAAAAGACTTTCACAAGCACTTTTCGGAACTGCCACAGTGGGCTACAAGGAAACCTTCTTTGTTGACCTGACCGCTCGCAAAGAATGGTCTTCTACTGTAAACCAATCTTTCTTCTACCCTTCTGTGGGTCTCTCATACGTATTGACTGAACATTTGAAGCCTAGCAATATTCTTTCGTTTGCAAAAGTCCGTGCATCTTATGCAGAAGTGGGTAACGCATTGCCATTTGGAGTTGCCAACTGGACACCACCCTACTCATTGTCGAATGACGAAAACGTAAATGGCCGCGGCACATTGCCGTTCTTCAGTGGAAGCGACACTACCAGCCTGAAACCGGAGCGTACTCGTTCCTACGAAATCGGTACAGAATTGCGTTTCTTCAAGGATAAGCTGAGTTTCAACCTCACTTATTACAATGCAACAACCTACGATCAGGTGTTCCAGATTCAGGCCCCGGCTGGTGCGGGTGCTTCCAACTTCTGGATCAACGGTGGTACTATACGCAATAAAGGCTTCGAGTCGACATTGAGCTATAAGGCAGATCTTGGCGGCGGCCTTACCTGGACCCCTGCATTAAACTTCTCCCGAAATGTGAACCAGATAAGAGAGCTTAGTAGTTTGCTCAAATCGGACTGGTTCGTATTGCAAGCCGGCGGAAGCACGAGGATGCTTCAACTGTTCTTGACGCGACCGGGCATTCCTAACCTTGGCGGACGCGAGTACGGCTCATATGGCGATCTTTTTGGAAAAACCTATCAAAGAGATGCCAACGGGAATATCAAATACAATGAGACCACCGGGCTTCCCCTGCTATCGGCCGGAACCGACCAATACCTTGGCAATGCCAACCCCAAGTTTTTGTTAGGCTTCAACAACCAGTTTAAATACAAAAATGCAACGCTTTCATTCCTCGTAGACGGGCGCTTCGGAGGCAAAATTGCTTCCATGACGGAGCAATGGCTGGACTTCAAAGGTCTCTCGAAAAGATCAGGTGAGGCGCGCGACGCAGGAGGGGTGAAGGTTAACGGCAATACAATCCCGGCCGAAACATACTACAACTTTATTTCAGGTAAAGGTGATGTAGCGGCTGCCGCAGAAGAATACATGTTCAGCGCTACCAACGTACGTATGCGTGAGCTCGCGATCGGCTATACATTCCCCAAAGTATCGAAAGCCATCAAGGACATCAGCGTTTCTTTCATCAGCAGAAACCTCTTCTTCTTTTATAAAGATGCGCCGTTCGATCCCGAAGTCAGCATTACCACCGCAAACGCCATGCAGGGAATCGAAGGGTTCAGCATTCCTGCAACCCGCTCCTATGGTGTAACAGTTCGTGCAACCTTCTAATAACTATCGTTCTCATGAAATTCTTTATAGAAAAACATAAATACAGCGTACTGGCCCTTGGATGCCTGCTTTCGGTATCGTCGTGTACAGACTATATGCAAACCCTGAATCAGGACGAGAAGCTCATAACCGATGAGCAGCTTGTTCAGGATGCCAATGAGGGAGGTATTTTGCTTCCGCTAATGATGAACCGCATCGTGGCTACTACTACGGCGGTACAAACCCAGCAAAATCTGCAAGCCGAATCGTTCGCAGGCTACCTTGAAACGCCAACGCCGTTTCTTAACAATGAAAACACTACCACCTATTTCATGGTCGACGGCTGGAATAACACGGCATGGAATACCTCCACGCAAAACGTCATGGACCAATGGCTGCAAATGTGGAAGAAAGGGTATGAAACCAAATACCCCGATTTGTATGCGATCTCTCTGATTATTAAGGTAGCCGCTGCACATCGCCTGGTAGATACATTCGGTCCTTACCCGTACACCAAATATGGCACCGCTGCGCAAGTTGCATTTGACTCGGAGGAAGAGGCTTATACTGCATTCTTCGCTGAGCTTGACAAAGCGGTGATGGCACTCAAAGCAGCCGAAGCAGCTAACCCGAATGCCGACAAGACGCGTTTCGCAAAATGGGACAAATCTTCCTTGCTCGGCGAATATACTAACTGGATCAAGTTGGCAAACACTTTGCGCCTTCGCCTCGCTATCCGCATTTCGAAAGTGAAACCCGATGTAGCCAAGACAGAAGGCGAAAAAGCGGTCGCAGCTGAAAGCGGGGGCTTACTTACTGACTTAGGGTTTTCTGTAACACCGACTACGACCAACCCGTATTACACCATGGCCAACGCGTGGTCAGATACACGATTGTCGGCAACCATCGAAACTTTCCTGACCGGATTCAACGATCCGCGTCTTCCACTCTATGCAGTACCTGCCACCGACGCGGCGGCAGGCGGAAAGATCAAAGGGATTCGCGCCGGCTCCGACAGACCGGAAAAAAGCCGTTACCAGTTCTATTCACTGCCAAATGTGTCCACCACATCACCTGTGAAGCAGGTCGATGTAGCTGAGAGCTATTTCCTGAAAGCAGAAGGCGCGTTGCGCGGTTGGAATATGGGTGGTACAGCGCAGAAATTCTACGAAGATGGAATCAAGGCGTCATTCAAAGCTAACGGAGCCAGTGGAGCAGAGGAGTATTTACTAGGCACAAGTACCCAAATCGCCTACGTCGATCCCAAAAACACCGCAAACAACCTTCCAGCACAAACGAAAGTGATTGTAAAGTGGAGCGATGCCGACACCTTCGAAACCAAGTTGGAAAAAATCATCACCCAAAAATGGATCGCACTGTATCCGGAAGGCACCGAGGCCTGGTCTGAATTCAGAAGAACCGGTTACCCGAAACTTTATCCGGTAGCCGTGACCAAAAACCCGGACCTGCCCGCCGGTACATTTATCAAACGATTAACTTATCCTTCGGCGGTAACCAATTCCAGCGGGGACGCCGTTAAAGCGGCCGTGGCGACGCACCTCGGCGGAAAGGACAGTGCAGCGATCCCTATCTGGTGGGATGTAGATTAAAGTAGACGAGTAGTAAGAAGTGCCTTCCGGAACATTTTCACCGGAAGGCACTTTCAAAAAACACTCAATCGGAATAAAAAGGCATCGAAACAGGTATTGACCAAAGTTTATTTTTTAATTTTTTGATTATTAAAAAAATAATCCTACCAAACAGAGTATCGGGCTCCATAAAACGCATCCTTCCTCTGCATACTGTCTGAACCTCTTTTGTAAAGCCTTTAAACCATTCTATTCAGTCCTTAACCATTATGATAAACCGTAGAGATTTAATCAAGCATCTGTCCACAGTTCCCCTCCTGGGCGGATTCCTGGGCAATGGCACCGCCGAGGCTGCCGGCCTGCTCGCCAAGGCGCCTGTGCGTAACCTCGCCAAAGAACTGGGCATTCGCACTTTTATCAATGCAGCGGGTACCTACACTATGATGACCGGTTCCCTCATGCAGGACGATGTGGTGGCGACGATCCAGGGCGCGGCGAAGGAGTTTATGATGCTCGATGAGGTCCAGACCAAGGTTGGCGAGAAGATCGCTGCGATTACCCACGCCGAATCCGCGGTAGTGACTGCCGGATGCTTCTCGGCACTGACGCTCGGCCTCGCAGGCGTGCTTACGGGCATGGATCAGAAGAAAGTGGAGGCATTGCCACATTTGGAAGGCACCGGTATGAAGTCGGAAGTGATCATTCAGAAAGGCCACAACATCGGCTATTCACATGCATTGACCAACACCGGCTGCAAAATCGTGCAGGTTGAAACGGTGGAAGAATTGCAGAAGGCTATCAGCGACAAGACCGCATTGATGTGGTTTCTCCATATTCAATCCGATAAAGGGCTGATCAAGCACGAGCAGTGGATCGAGATTGCCAAAAAGAACGGTATTCCTACCATGATCGATATGGCTGCGGACGTGCCGCCGGTTGAAAACCTCTGGCGTTTCAACGACCTGGGCTTCGACCTCGTGTGCGTATCAGGCGGGAAGGCGATGCGCGGACCGCAAAGCGCGGGTATCCTCATGGGTAAAAAGCAGTATATCGATGCCGCCCGCCTCAGCATGCCGCCGCGTGGCTCGACCATCGGTCGCGGTATGAAAGTGAATAAAGAAGAGATCCTCGGCATGTATGTCGCACTTGACAACTTCGTGAAGATGGATCACAAAAAAGAGTGGAAAATATGGGAGGACCGCGTAGCGACGATCGAGAATGCTGTAAAAAGCGTAAAAGGGGTCGCGACCGAGGTAACCGTTCCTGAATTGGGTAACCATACCCCCACATTGAAAGTATCGTGGGATGCTGCCAAAGTGAGCCTGCCTGTGAAAACATTGCAGGAAAGCCTGCGGAAAGGCAACCCGTCGATTGAGGTAATGCCAGGTGAAAACAACTCACTGACCATTACTACCTGGATGCTCAAACCGGGCGAGGAGAAAATCGTGGCGTCCAGATTGAAAGAAGAACTGTCGAAAGCAGTTGTTTAAATATGTACAGTACCATTTAACTCTTCCTAAACCCAAACCTTTTCAAGAAGTAAAATGCAACACAGGTCCATCCTTTTCATTTTTCTGGCATGTCTGCTCGGCGTGGCTTCCCATGGCCAGACGTACAGCGTCCTGATCAAAGGCGGCACGGTGATCGACCCGAAGAACAATATCAATCAGGTGATGGATGTCGGTATTTTCGAAGGAAAGATCAAGAAAGTGGCGAAGGATATCGATCCGAAGGAGGCTCGCCAGGTGGTGGATGCCAAAGGGATGTATGTTACACCCGGATTGATCGATATCCATGGACACGTGTTTTTTGGTACCGAGCCAAACCATTACCTCAGTAATGGTTTGGTGGCGTTACCACCCGACGGCTTCACCTTCCGCGTTGGCGTGACAACGATCGTCGACGCGGGCGGTGCCGGCTGGGATTCGTTTTCGGAGTTTAAAAACAATGTGATTTTCAATTCCAAAACCCGCGTACTCTCGTTCCTCAACATCGTAGGACAAGGCATGCGCGGCGGAAACTGGGAGCAGGATACGGCCGATATGGACCCGAACCTGGCCGCTGGCGTCGCCATCAAGAACCGCAACGATGTGGTGGGTTTCAAAGTAGCGCATTTCCAGGGTAAGGATTGGAAACCGGTAGATAATGCAGTGAAAGCCGGCAAATTAGCCAATATGCCCGTCATGGTGGATTTCGGAGGCAGCACGCCTCCCCTTCCCCTCGAAGAGCTGTTCATGAAACACCTTCGCCCGGGCGACATTTATACACACGCATACACCTTGCTCGAAGGCAATATCAGAGAAACTATTGTGGACGAGGCCACACAGAAAGTAAAACCATTCGCGATCGAGGCACGTAAAAGAGGGATTGTTTTTGACGTGGGTTATGGCGGCGCGAGCTTCAACTATTCACAGGCAATCCCGGCGATGAAAGCCGGTTTTTACCCCACTACCATCAGCACCGACCTCCATACCGGCAGTATGAACGGCTCGATGAAGGACATGCTGAGCATTATGTCGAAATTCTATAACATGGGAATGGATCTGCCGGCGATCATCAAAGCCAGCACCTGGGAGCCCGCGAAAGTGATCCACCGCGAGCAGCTCGGCCACATTTCCGAAGGCGCCATCGCCGACGTGGCCGTTTTTTCAATGCGAAAAGGCAACTTCGGCTTTTACGATAAAACCGGTTATAAGGTAACCGGCAAAGAAAAACTGGAATGCGAACTCACCGTAATGGGCGGAAAAATAGTTTATGACCTGAACGGCATTACGACGCCGATTTATTTGAAGTAGTACTTCGGCGGTCGGCTGTCGGCTATCAAACCAAAAAGCCGACTGTCAATAGCCGAAGTTCATAAACTCTCTTAGTTGAACTTTGTTTTTGAAATAGTACTTCGGCTGTCAGCCATCGAACCCAAAAAGCCGATTGCCGACAGCCGATTGCCGAAGTCACCTGAACCCCTCTTTAATTGACCTATGTTTAAGAAACGCTTAAAACTGTCTGCTTCCCTCCTGATGCTGCTTGCGCTCGGGTTTACGCAGCATTCCGACCGGGATTTGCCGGTGGTGAATACCAAAAATGGCGGCTTGTTCCTGCCGGATGGGTTTGAAGCTACCGTGGTCGTCGACAGCCTCCCGGGTCGCGCACGGCACATTGCTGTGAATGACAATGGCGATATTTATGTAAAAGCACGGTTTGCGGACAAGGGTGAGTCCGTCATCGCGCTTCGCGATACCAACAACGACGGACGGGCCGATATTATCAAGCGTTTCGGCGGCGCTGCCAAAGAGCGCGCCTACGGAACGGCCATGCGCATTTACAAGGGTTACCTGTATTTCAGCTCCGAACTGGTTGTTTATCGCTACAAACTCACTCCCGGCAAGCTCGTTCCGGAAAGCCCGGAAGAAGTGATATTGACCGACGATCACCCGCACGGCATGCACGAGCACATTGCAAAGCCGATCACATTTGACGACAAGGGCTTTATGTACGTGCCTTTCGGTGCGAATTCCAATGCATGCCAGGAACAAAACCGTACGCCGGGCTCCAAAGGCATGGACCCGTGTCCGATCCTGGAAGACCACGGTGGTATCTGGAAATTCGATGCGAACAAGACCGGTCAGTTGCAGAAAGACGGTACCAAATTCGCTACCGGCCTGAGAAGTGTCGTGGCATTGGACTGGAACTTCCAGGACAACAATTTATATGCAGTACAGCACGGCCGCGACGACCTTTTGCGCCTCTGGCCACAGCTCTATAATGGCTGGCAAAGTGCTATGCTGCCGTCCGAGGAGTTTTTAAGGATTAAAGAAGGCACCCACGCGGGCTGGCCCTATTGCTACTGGGACCAGATGCAGGCCAAGAAAGTCCTGAACCCCGAATATGGCGGTGATGGCAAAATTGTAGGTCAATGCGACCAATATGAGAAACCTTTGATCGGTTTTCCTGGCCACTGGGCGCCCAATGACATCCTTTTCTATCAGGGCAGCCAGTTTCCAGAGCATTATAAAAACGGCTCCTTCATTGCATTCCACGGCTCTACCAACCGTGCTCCGTATCCGCAGTCGAGCTATTTCATCGGTTTTGTGCCCTTTAAAAATGGCCAGGTAGCCGGCGAATATGAGGTTTTTGCCGATGGTTTTGCGGGTCTCGACCCCATCGTGAACGTAAGCGATGCGGTTTACCGCCCAATGGGTATCGCCATGGGCCCCGACGGCTCAATCTACCTTGCCGAGACAGAAAAAGGCAAGATCTGGAAAGTGACCTACAAAGGCAACAGGAAGAAATTCACGAAAACAGCGCTGGCGAAAATGGAGCAGCGCAAAACGATGACACACATCCGCACACCCGACTTCGTGAACGACAACCTGGACAAAGACAAGCCGGTAGCAGGTGGAAAAGTTTACAGTGTATATTGCACTGCATGTCACCAGCGCAACGGTATGGGCGACTCGCAACGCTTCCCGCCTCTGGGAGGTGCCGAATGGGTTACAGGCGACAAGGAACGGCTGATTAAGGTATTGCTGAATGGATTGGAGGGACCGATCGAGGTAAAAGGACAAGCCTATAACAACGTAATGCCGCAGCACAGCTTCCTGAAAGACGAAGAAATTTCAGAGGTATTGACGCACATCCGGAGCAATTTCGGAAACAACGCAAGCCCGGTCACAACCGAAGAAGTGTCCAAAATACGGGCGTCGATCAAGTAACGAGATATGACGCCATTCATCTTCCAACCCCGTTTAAGCGGATATTACTCTCCGGCAATTGAGTGTTCCTTTGAAGGGGTTGGAGGAAGAATGGCAAAAGTAACTAATTCACCATTTCTGTATATTCATGTTGAAAAACAACATTATAGCCGCAAGCTTTATCATGCTTTCCGGAATAGGCCTCGCGGGGTTTTCTTCCGAAAAGCATATTTTCACACACAACGCCCAGGAGCCCTGGAAGGCACCGGCCTGGGCTGATACGCTGAAAAGCCCCTACCACGAAGAACCGCTAACGCTCGCGCAAGGTGAAGAACTATTTACCTTATACTGCTCTTCCTGCCATGGAGAAAGCGGTTATGGCGACGGCGCCGCTGGCGGTGCATTGGGCCAGAAACCTGCCAATTTTCATGACACACTGGTGAAAGCGCAAAGCGATGGCTCGCTGTACTGGAAAATGTCCAACGGCCGCGGTAACATGCCCCCGTTCCAGGATGTGTTCACGGCCGAGCAGCGCTGGCAGCTCGTCGCGTACATCCGGCATTTGGGAAAAAATGAATAGATTGAAATATACTTCGGCCGTCGGCTATCGGCTGTCAAACCAAAAATAGCCGAAAGCCGAAAGCTGATTGCCGACAGCCAAAATCCTAAACCCATAAAAGACCACTATGTTACATTACAGCCGCATTATCAAGTCCGGATTCACGTCGGCGCTCGCCCTGGGCATGACGTTCCATGTTTTCGGACAACAACGGGAGGTCACTACGTCCGTCCCCAAAGCACTTCGCGACGACATTACCATCGAAGAGTACATGAAAGTAGAACCGGAAGCGGTGCGCCTGATCCAGCACCCGATTACCGGTGAAATGTATTACACCACGTTTTTCGGTGATGTGGTCAAGATCGTTGTCGAGGATGGCAAGCCTGTGAGCAAAAAGCTGCTGTCCGTTGAAGACCACGGTATTCCCCGCCTGCAAGGTGCCGCATTCCATGGCAACACCCTTTTCCTAGCCGGGAACGTGAGCGTCAACAACAACAAGGGCAATAAAGGCCGGATGGTCCGCTACGAAATGAAGCAAGGCGCGGGAGCACCCGGTGCTGACAAACCGGAAATGACGGTCGTGTTCAATACCGTTGAATACGGCGCCAACAAAACCACCTTCGATCATGGCTGGAACGCTCTGGAAATCAGTCCGGACGGCAAATACATTTACGTCAACACCGGCGCCCGCACCGACCACGGCGAGGTTCAGGACAATGGTGGCGAATATCCCAATGCACGTGATAATGCGCTCACTGCGAACATTTTCCGTTTTCCGATCAATTCCAGAGATCTGTTATTATCCACGGACCTTGCCAAGTTGAAAGCCGACGGCTACATTTTCGCGGAAGGCATCCGTAATGCCTACGACATGGCTTTCGATGCAAAAGGCAATCTTTTTGCCGTTTCCAACTCCGGCGACTACGACCACCCCGAGGACATGTTCTGGGTGCGGAAGGGCCATCACTACGGATTCCCCTGGGTAATGGGCGGCATCGAGAACCCTCAGCAGTTCCCTGACTTCAATCCGGATCCGGAAAAAGATCCCTTCCTGAGCAAGTTTGCATTTGCATTCCTCATGAAATACTTTCACAACGACCCCGATTTCCCGAAACGCCCTGCCGGCGTGAAGTTCTCGCCCTCGGTACAGAACATGGGCCCGGACGCCAACGAGTACCGCGACCGTAAAACCGGCGTGGTCATGGACGGCGACACCACCGGCGTTACTGTGGGAACGTTCAATGCGCACTCGTCGCCACTCGGTCTTTTCTTTGATACGCACAATGCATTGGGCAAAGAGTTCACCGGCGACGGCTTCGTGATCCGTTATACGGGTGGCCCGCGCAACGGCGTCGTTAACCCGAACCCTTTGCGCCGCTACGGTAAGGATCTGCTGCACCTGGAAATGGTTTACGACAAAAAGACCGACAACTACAAAACCAAAACCACCAGCATTATCAACAACTTCACGGCTCCCACCGATGCCCTACTGATTGGTAACACGCTGTATGTCATCGAATACGGTGGGAAGCAAGGAGGTAACAAGGCCGGGGGAAGCCTTTGGAAGATAACGCTGCCTGCCAACGACAAACTGGCGAAAAAAGCTAAAAAGAAAACTTCGTAATACATCTCGTTCTACATATAACTCTAATTAATCTGTTATGAAATCTGAAAGAAGATCTCTTATCAAAAAGCTTTTTGCATCGGTTGCCGGCATCGCTGGCATCGGCGCTGCATCGAAAGTGCAGGCAGCAATGCCAGCGCCAGCACCTGAAAAAGAAGTGGGCGACGTGGAAATGTATCAGGATGTACCTCTTTTTTCGGGCCATACCAAATTCAATAACCTGGTTTTCGTGGCCGGTAAGGGTGCGCACTTCGACGGCGACATTACCGCTCACACCAAGCACGTACTCGATGAGCTGGAAAAAGAGCTGATCAAAGCAGGTTCTTCCATGGAAAAAGTACTGAAATGCTCCGTATTTCTCCATGACCTGAACGACTACAAAGCCATGAACGAAGCTTACAAAGGTCGTTTCGGCAGCAAACCACCATGCCGCACTACCGTAGCGGTATACGGTGGCGTTCCAGGCGACTCACTCGTTGAGATCGACTGCATCGCTTACGTTTAGAATGGGGAGAAAAGGAGGATGGAGAAAGGAGGAAAGGGAAGAAGTCATTGTCTTGTTTTCTTCTCCTTCATTCTCCATCCTCCCTTTCCTCCTTTTCTCCTACTTTCAAAAGTAACTATTTTACTCCTATCAACCACTTACGGCGATTTTGACGAATTTTTATTTTGGAATAATACAATTAACCAAGATTAAATTCGCTCACAAAAAATAAAGTCGGACTTATATTTTAGATTATGGCTATTTAACAGTTAATTTGTTTAACTGACCCGATAAGAATTGAACAAGAAACAACGCATCGCTGAGGAGAATGAAATTCTTTTGAATCTCTGGCACCAAAGCCAGGCGGGGGACAGTCTGGCATTTTGCCAGCTAGCCGACAAACAATACCGCACGCTTTTCAATTACGCCTGCAATTTCACCACCGACAGGGAGTTCATCAAAGACGCCATCCAGGACCTGATGATTCACATTTGGGAGCGGCGCCAAAACATTCAAATACAGTTTGTTACTATCTACTTCCTGCGTGCTTTGCGCAACCAGCTCATGCAGGAATTCCGCCGCAGCAACGGCTCACACCCATTCATCGACATCGACGAAGTTCGCCAGATTTCCGATTATCAGACAGTCGAAACCGAAATTGAACGGAATGAACTGATGAGTGAAAATCAGGTCAAAGTACGGTGTGCCATCGAAGAGCTCCCCCGCCGTCAAAAGGAGGCCGTTTTCCTCAAATACTTCGAAGGAATGGACAACGAGCAGATCGCCGACCTCATGCAGGTAAATCGGCAATCGGTCGCCAACCTTCTTTTTAAAGCGATCACCGCGCTCAAACAGCACATTCATCCGATCAGTAATCTGCTGTTCCTTTGCTTCGCACTGCAATTCTAGCCGAATTTCCCCTCACTACTCCCGAAGCCTTTACCAAATTTTTGCACGATGTTGCGGCTGCATGCAACCGGGCTTTCATTTAATGCATCTTTTTGGCAACCATCCCCAGCCCATGCAACAAACCCTTAGCAGAACCCTCTGGATTGATTACCTCCGCTCCTTTCTGACCGTCCTCGTGGTTGCCCACCACTCCTCTCTTGCCTATACCACCTTTGCAAGCTTTGACAAGGCTGCATACATCCGGTCTACCCACCCCGTCGTCGACACACGGCGCTGGATTGGCCTGGACATTTTCGAGAACTTCAACGATGTGTTCTTCATGTCGCTGATGTTCCTCATCGCAGGGTTATTCGTTACCAAAAGCATTCAGCGAAAAGGTACAGGCGCATTTGTCCGCGACAGGTTCTACCGGCTATTCATTCCATTTCTGATCGGCGGCACACTCCTGAACCTTGTAGCACATTATCCTTCCTACGTGCTCGCCCACGGGCATATGGGCGCGCTCGCATACGTGGAGGATTTCTTCATCGTCGAGCAATGGCCTGTCGGGCCGCCGTGGTTTATCTGGGTGTTGTTTGTGTTCAACATCGCATTTGCATTCATTTACCTGGCTTGCAGATCAAAATTCGAAATGGCTAAAAACACGGAACCGCGAAGCTACCAATCAGCCGCCCTGGTCCTTTGCGCGTTCTTGCTCACATTTGCATTGTACGTTCCATTCGCATTCTGGCTGGGGCCTTACAAATGGACCGGTTTTGGACCGTTCGATTTCCAAGTCAGCCGTGCTGCTTTGTATTTCGGCTACTTCCTGTTGGGAACCTGGCTTGGCCATGTGAATTTCAACGGAGGGATATTCAGCACTACCGCTCCGCTCGTCCGCCATTGGCGGCTTTGGCTCTTCATGTGCGGACTTCTATATACGTCACTCACAATGGTATCACCCTACCTGACCACTCTCGTCAAAACCGGCACCCTTTCCGAATTCCAGGGATACCTCATTTATTTTACTGTTTATACTTTGTCCTGCACATTCAGCTGCATTGCCTTCATGGCTGCATTCCGCGCGTTAGTAAAAAGGCATCACAGAGCCTGGGACTCGCTTTCCGAACACGCCTATCTCATCTACCTACTGCACTACCCGTTTGTACTCTGGACACAATACGCGTTGCTCGACGCACCCCTTTCTGCCTTCGGCAAGTTTCTGATTACGCTGCTTGTAGCATTTCTTGGAAGTTGGGCCGTCAGCATCCCGCTGAGGAAAATTACATGGATAGAAAAATACATTTAGAATCCTGAAAGAAATCACTACTTTCTGGAACTAACAGCACCTCTTCCAAACAAATATCCCAATGAAGTACCCGCAAATGCCAACGCCTTCAAACCAGCATCAGACCAAAAATGCGCCTCGGCGGCGGCAATCAGACAAGTTCCGAAAATCGCAAGGCCCGAAAGGACAGCAATCAATGCGACGAATGTCTGTGTATTTCGCCCGTCACCGAAGAACCAACCCAGAAAGCCAAGGTCTGTACTTCGCATATCCTTTTCATGCCGATTTTGCTCTTTGGCAATTTCGAACCCCATCTGTCGAGCAGCAAGTTGCTTCTCACCTAGCTCTACATCCGTCTGCTCTGCCTCTACAATCCCTCTTTTTGCCTGAATCCTTTTAGACTCCGTATTCGAAAGAAATCCGGTTCCTGATCACCGGCATAGATACCACGAACAATTCCGAAAGCTGGGTGGCAGAAAACGCTTCCCAATATTTATTGAGCATAAACCGTGGTACCAACAGATTGGCAGCAAACGTGTTAGCTTCTGCCTCCTTCGGATCATCCGTACGCACATCACCTCGCATAAGCACTTTATAATCAGAGGATTTTGCCCATTCAGCATGCAATGCTCAATGGCCCAGCTCATGCGCGATCGTGAAAGTCTTCCTTAGGGGGTATTCGTCCTTATTCACGAATATGGTATCCTCTTCGAAATCGTAAAAACCCGATATGTTGTTCAGGTCCTTTTCAAATTCGACGAAAGACACCTTTACACCAAGGGCCTTCGCTATGTCCATCGGATTGACGGGTGGCTTGTCCAATCCAAACTGTTGCAGCAGGCGAATGGCCTCACCCTTCGCTCTCTGATAGTCCGGAGTCATATCATATCTCATGTCAGTTCCTCTACCTAAGTTAACAATTTATTTTCCAGATTTATCTTCGATTTGTTTTATAAAAATACAGATAGATTCCATGATTATCAAATTTATGATACCCAAAAAATCAACCAATGAATATTCGGTGGATGTCTGTAAACCAACGGCCAGTTGCCCGGGTTTTCATTAGTTGTTCCGCATTTTTATTCGCCCTTCCAAAATTTTTCAAAAATTAATTTCCAAAAAGAGAGTATCGGCGTAATGTTCTCGCATCCTTATTAAAATTAGCCGTATTATTATTTGCCTGATATGCTCCATTACCGCAATTTTCTTCCGGAGGAACTGGCCGCCGATCCATCTTTCAGACGCTGGGTGTTGTTCAACAACCCTGCCGATGAAGCCCTGTGGGCCGTGTGGTTGGAACAGAATCCGGACAAACAGGACCTCGTCAATCGCGCCCGGAACTTCCTGGCGACGACGGAAGCGGCATTTGACCGTATTTCGGATGAGGAAGTGGCTAATGAAATATACAGGCTATCGCACGCCATTGGAGAAAACAACGCGAAAAAATCGTCCATTTGGCTGCGTTTCAGGCCAAACTGGTACCATATGGCGGCTTCGGTGCTGATCCTGATGTTTGCGGGATGGTGGTACAACAAGCAGACCCTTTCTCAGAAACAGTCGGATCAATATAAAGTGATACTCAGCCAGATCAAGGAGCCGCTGATCGAAGCGGTGAACTCGGGGAAAGAGGCCAAACTGGTTATTCTGGAAGACGGCAGCTCGGTGCTCTTGCAACCCGACAGCCGCATTACCTACCCGCGCCGGTTCGAGGGCCGTAAACGGGAGGTGTTCCTGAGAGGCGAAGCGTTCTTTGAAGTAGCCAAAAATCCTGATAAACCATTCTACGTTTATGCACATACGCTTGCAACGAAAGTGCTGGGAACAAGCTTCAAAGTGAGCGCGTTCGACGACCAGGAGGTGAAAGTGGTCGTAAAAACGGGTAAGGTTTCGGTGTTCCCGATGACGAAGGAGGCGATTGCCAGCCAGCATGCCGATGATAAGCTCGGTGGAATGGTACTGACCCCCAACCAGCAAATCACATTCGCACCCAATGAGTTACGGCTCACCAGAAGCCTTATTCCAGACCCTAAACTGCTGGAATTACCCATACAGAGACAGTCATTTGAATTCAAGGGAACGCCCATCACCGAAGTGTTTGCAGCATTGGAAAAATCATACGGTGTGAAGATCGTATTCGATGCGGAAGTGATGCAGAACTGTTACCTCACCGCCTCGCTCTCCGATGAACCGCTGTTCGAGAAGATCAGCCTGATTTGCAAGACGATCGGCGCACAGTATGAACAGCTCGATGCCAGTATCATCATCAACAGTAAAGGATGTTAATGAAAATACCTTTCTCTCAATACTTTATGACAAATTCACCCGTGCCTATGACCCAAAACCACTACTAATTACTATTCCACAAAAAGGTCGGTGATGCTGCAACACCACCGACCCGATCCATCCCCATGCTTGTGTACGCTTAACAGCATCTGAACGAGGCTGCTGTGGGAATCATTATGCCGAATTTTAACCCGACAAAAATCAAAATTATGTCAAAAAGAGTACAATTTCACCATGCTTTACAGAAAATCATGCGCATTACGCTGTATCAAGCCCTGCTCTCCATCGCGTTCAGCACTTTCGTTCATGCGAACGACGTGCGCGGACAGCGTGTGCTGGAACAAAAAGTGACTTTGCGTTTAGCCAATTCCGAGATTGACAAGGCATTGGAGAAGATTGAGAATGTGACGAAGGTCAAGTTTATGTACAACCCTCAGATCTTCAATAATCAGAAAGCATCCTATAAATTTCAGGACGAATCGTTATCCGAAGTTCTCAGTAAAATTCTGACCCCGCATAAAGTTACTTACGAAGTGGTACAGGACCGCATTATCCTGCGCCGCGAACAGGCACCCATTGAAGAGAACGCATCCAAAACCGCCCCAAAACGCAACGTAACGGGAAACGTTAAAGACGAGACAGGCGTTGGTCTGCCCGGCGTGAGCGTACTCGTGAAAGGTACCCAGCGTGGTACATCTTCGGATGGGGATGGAAACTTCTCGCTGGAAATTCCCGACGGTGAAATCGAAACAGCTGTCCTGATTTTCAGCTTTGTAGGTTACACTTCGCAAGAAGTACCCGTCGGAAATCAGACTGCTGTGAACGTACAACTGGCACCCGAAGCAAAAGCATTGAATGAGGTAGTAGTAACGGCTTTGGGTATTGCCAAAGAGAAAAAGGCATTGGCGTATGCCGTGACGGAAGTAAAAGGGGCTGAATTTACGCAAGCCCGCGAAAACAATATCGGTAATGCATTGACAGGTAAAATCGCCGGTGTGAACGCAACGGGTATGGCAACAGGCCCTGGTGGATCAAGCCGCATCGTTATTCGCGGTAACGGTTCATTGAACGGTAACAACCAACCTTTGTACGTGATCAATGGTATGCCGATGGACAACACCACCCCTGGCGGTACTGCTGCCGATGGGAACGGTATGAACGTTGACCGCGGAGACGGTATCGGTGGTATCAACCCGGACGATATCGAGTCGATCAGCGTTTTGAAAGGTGGTCCGGCAGCTGCACTTTATGGCGCCCGCGCTTCGAATGGTGTGATTTTGATCACTACTAAAAAAGGACGTGCTCAGAAAGGCATCGGCGTGGAGATCAACAGCAACACCACTTTTGAAAGCCTTGCAGTAATCCCGAAATGGCAGTATGAATACGGCCAGGGCGTGGACGGTGTAAAACCGACCTCGCTGGATCAGGCCAAAAGTACGGGACGTCTCTCCTACGGCGCCAGAATGGATGGCCAACCAACAATCCAGGTTGATGGACAGATGCACCCGTATTCACCGCAGAAGAACAACCTGAAAAATTTCTATAACACAGGTACCAACTACATCAATTCGATGGCGTTGACCGGCGGCAGCCAGGCTATCAATTTCCGTCTGGGCTTGAACAACACCAAATCGAAAAGCGTTGTACCGAATTCTTCATTCGTGCGTCGCATTGCGAACCTGAACCTGAATGCATTTTTGGGTAAAAAACTAAGCCTTGAAACGGTTTTCCAATACAACCTCGAACAAGGCACCAACCGTCCGAAAGTGGGTTATGCCGATATGAACCCCCACTGGGCTACTTACCTGGTTGCCAACGTAGTAGATATCCGCAGCCTCGCACCCGGATATGACGCCGTAACCGGCAAAGAAATGGAATGGAACCCGGTACCTGCTGCGCCAAACCCTTATTTTGTGGTAAACAAATTCAAAAACGACGATACCAAACACCGCTTTTTGAGCCAGGGAAGCCTTCGCTACGACATTCTGGAAAACCTGTATGTAAAAGGAAGCGTGAGCCAGGACTTTTACAGCTTCACTTCGGAATATGTGCAACCAACCAACAACGCATTCTTCCCGAAGGGTACTTATGAAGGAAGAAAAACAACTTCTTCCGAAACCAACGGTATGGTGACGGTGAACTACAACAAAGAGTTCGAAAACGTGAGCTTCTCGGCCATGGCCGGTGCCAATGCACAGCGCAGCGTTTTTGACCAGACTGTAATCGCAGGTAGCGAATTCACGATCCCTTATTTTTACAGCTACACCAACCTGGCGGCAATGACCACCACGCCTACTTACCTGAAAAGCGCGATCAACTCGATCTTCGGTTCGGTTGACTTCGGTTATAAAGGCCTCGCTTATCTGACTGTTTCGGGCCGTCAGGACTGGTTCTCTGTTTTGAATCCTAAAAGCAACCATATTTTCTACCCGTCGATCGGTGGGTCGGTGATCCTCTCGGAAGCGATCAACCTGCCTTCGGCGATCAGCTTTGCGAAACTGCGCGGTTCGTGGGCGCAAGTGGGCGGTGCTACTGTAAATGCATTCCAGATTTATCAGTATTACAATATGCAGCAAGGTGGCCACAATGGTCAGCCGGTACAAGGCCTTGCCTCTTCGCAGGTACCTAATCCTGATCTGAAGCCTTTGACATCTACTACCTACGAAGGAGGTTTGGAAGCTAAATTCCTGCATAACCGCCTCGGATTGGATGTTACTTTGTACAACAGAAAAACTACTGATGACATCGTAACGACCAATATTGCATTGTCTTCGGGCTATACCTCTGCATTGTTGAATGTCGGTGAGCTGAGCAACAAAGGGATCGAACTCTTGATCACGGGTACTCCGGTTCAGAAAACGAATTTCAGCTGGGATGTGAGCTACAATATGGCTTACAACAAAAGCAAAATCGAGCGTTTGGCCGACGGGATCAACCAGGTAGACATCGGTACCGGCGTAGGTGGCGGTATTATCCGTAACGCTATCAACAGACCTTACGGCACGGTATGGGGTTACCGCAAAAAAACCGACGCAAGCGGAAACATCGTGTACAACCCGTCGAGCGGTTACGCTGTGCGCGGCGACCTGGAAGAGATCGGACAAGGTACGCCTCCATTGACAATGGGTATCACCAACAATTTCCGTTACAAAAACTTCTCCCTGAATGTATTGGTGGATGGTAAATTCGGAAGCATCGTGTACTCCAACCTTTACCAGTACGCCTACCGCTTCGGTTTGCCGGTTGAAACACTGCCAGGACGCGAAACGGGTGTAACCGTACAAGGTGTAACAGCAGAAGGCGCTCCTTACACCAAAACCTGGGAGAAAAAGGACGTGGATACTTACTACGACAACGACAAGAACTACACAGCGATGTTTATGTTCAACAACGACTTCATCAAACTTCGTCAGGTCGTGCTGAGCTACAACATCCCGGTCAACAAGCTGGCGTTCCTGAAACTGCAATCGGCATCCGTTTCATTCGTTGCGCGTAACCTTGCGATCCTGTTCAAAGACAAGAAGCAAAACTACTTCGATCCTGAGTCAAGCTACACCAGCACCAATGCACAGGGTCTGGAAGCATTTGGTGTACCAAGAACCCGCAGTATGGGCGTGAACCTGATGGTGAAATTCTAAACTTGAACTGTACGATGAAAAGCTTATTTCAAAAACTCATATATGCGGCCCCGCTGGCCATGATGATTACTTCCTGCGATAAAGGTTTCGAGGAAATGAACGTCGACCCCAATAAATACTCGAAGGTCGTTCCCGAATTTATGTTCACCCGGGCGCAGCTCGACGGCGTGTCCACGAACTTCACCGGCGCCGCTTACCTGACGATCGGCCAATCCATGCAGCATTTTGCCACCTACAAAGAGGTGCCTGCCGCGGGCGATAAGTACTTCAATTTCACCTATTCGCAAGGAAGCTGGAATGCCTATGCCGGCACCGCACAAGGCCAAGGCTCGGTCATTTCGATCAACCAGGTTATCGACGCGGTGAAAAATGATCCGTTGGCTGTGAACAAACTGTCGGCAGCCAGGATATGGAGAGCATATATTTTCCATCGCCTCACTGATGTCTACGGTGATATTCCTTATTTCGATGCAGGCAAGGCATTATCCGACAAAAACTACGGTCCAAAATACGATACCCAGCAGGCGATTTACGCAGACATGCTGAAAGAACTGGACGAGTCCATCGCGGCTTTCGACGCAAGCAAGGCCAACTTTGCCAGCGCCGACCTGATGTACGGAGGCAAAATCGACCAATGGAAAAAATTCGGGTACTCGCTCATGCTTCGCCTGGGCATGCGTTTGACGGAAGTCGACAATGCTATGGCTAAAACCTGGGTACAAAAAGCGATCGCAGGCGGTGTGATCCTGGAAGATGTGGATCGCGCGATTATTGGCTACGTGGACGGTTCACAAACTTTGAGCCGCAACTTCATCGCTAACGGCTTGATGAACACAGATTACACCATTCCGGGCGGCGACAATGTGGAAGGCGGAAAATTTGCCAAAACATTTATCGACTATTTGAAAACGACCAAAGATCCACGACTGAACGTAGTCTCGATCGTGTGGCGGGAGGTAGGCAAGGATACTTATGTAGCCGATACTTCCACCGTTTTGCAACAGGGAATGCCTAATGCCGCCTTCAACAGCCGTCCTGCGGAATTCAACACATTCTCCGAACCTAACCCGGCTACCATCTTGCGCTACGCATCCCCGCTGATCGTGTTTGGAAATGCAGAAACCAATCTGTTGCTGGCCGAGGCAGCTGTGCGTGGATGGTACACAGGCAGCACGGCAACCGCCACTTATGAGGCCGCTGTAAAGGCCGGGCTTCGTCAGTGGGCACTTTTCGGTCCGGCAGGTATGATCTCCGATGCTAAAATCAATGCCTATGTTGCCAACAACCCATACAACGCAACCGGCACCGTAGCACAGCAAATCGAGCAGATCGCGACGCACAAATGGATAGCACTGTTCCTCGAAGACGAATACGAAATCTTCTCGAACTGGCGCCGCACCGGCTATCCCAAGCTGACTCCGACCAATTATCCCGGTAACATTACAGGCGGCAAAATACCTACCCGCTTCGTGATTCCTGACTCCGAAGAGCAGTATAATAATGTGAATTTCCTCGAAGCACGTTCCCGCCAGGGCGGTACCAACACATTTTCGAGTGTAGTTTGGTGGGATAAATAAGCGGAGCTATGCACTGCCTGTTTATCAAGTAAAATGACCGATACGGATTGCCGACCAAAATCGGCAGTCCGTATCGCTTTTTTAGCCTGAAAATTTTCGATCCGTGAATGAGGTATTCCGATGCGTTTTTTTGTCTTAACCATAATAGTTCTTTCCTAAACCAAAACCCATGATCAAAAAAGTATTCATTGCCGCCGCCCTCTTCTGTTCTGCCGGTTTTGCCGCCCAGGCTCAGAAGTATTCGATCGTCATCAAAGGCGGTCATGTGATTGACCCCAAAAACAATATCAACAGCATCATGGACGTCGCGCTGAAAGGCGACACGGTTATGCTCGTTGCCAAAAACATTGACGCCAAGGAAGGTGTGCAGGTGGTGAACGCGAAAGGCCTATTCGTGACGCCGGGCCTGATCGACATGCACTCGCACAATTTCTTCGGCACCAAAATGGACCAGACTTACAGTAACGGTCCTAACGCCCTTCCTCCCGACGGTTTCACATTCCGTACCGGCGTTACCACCGTTGTGGATGCAGGCTGCGCGGGTTGGAAATCCTTCCCTGATTTCAAGAAACAAACCATCGACGCTTCCCGCACCCGCGTGCTCTCGTTCCTGAACATCGTGGGCGAAGGCATGCGCGGCGGCACATACGAGCAGAATGTCGAGGACATGGACGCCGCCGCAACGGCCAAAGTCGCGAAAGAATATCCCGAATACATTGTGGGTATCAAACTCGCCCACTTCAATGGCTACAACTGGTCGCCTACCGACCGCGCCGTGGAAGCCGGCAAGCTGGCCAATATCCCGGTCATGATCGATTTCGGTGGCAGCCAGCCGGTATTGCCCATTGAAGAGCTTTTCATGAAACACCTTCGCCCCGGCGACATTTTCACGCACTGCTTCGGCCAGCTGGCCAGCCGCGAACCGATCGTGGACGTGAAAGCGGGTAAAGTGAAGCCATTCGTGTATGAAGCACGCAAGAAAGGTATCATTTTCGACGTGGGTTACGGCGGTATCAGCTTTGCATTCTCACAGGCGATCCCGGCCATCAAAACCGGTTTCTATCCCAATACCATCAGTACCGACATCCACACCGGCAGCATGAACAATGCGATGAAGGATATGCTCAATGTCATGTCCAAATTCCTCGCCATGGGTATGGATCTGCCGGCCGTTATCAAAGCCGGCACCTGGGCTCCCGCACAAGCCATTCACCGCGAAGAACTGGGTAACCTTTCCGCAGGCTCGCGTGCGGACGTATCCGTGCTCCGCGTGCTCGACGGCAAGTTCCAGATGAACGACACCGGCACATTCGGTTTCTTCGATTACACCGGCGCGAAAGTGCAGGGTAAGCAGAAACTCGAAGCGGAAGTAACCATCCGCGCAGGGAAAGTGGTTTACGACCTCAACGGTCTGACCAACCCGATCGTCGTTTCAAGAAGATAACAGTCACATATGGAAGTTCCTTGCGGCCGCATCCAAAAGGGCTTCCATTTATATTTTGCCTAATTTTACCTACTCAATATCCCTGCCGTACACTTTCTTGTCTTATGAAACTACCGATTCTCTCTTTAACGACCATCCTGACCCTAACCTTCGGAGCCCTGCAAACCGCAAAGGCGCAGACCATGCCGAAAGAAGAACTGATTTTCCTGACCTCCGAATGGAAAGGTGAGCGCTTCGCCGACGGCCGGCCGAAAATCTCCGACGACCTCGTCCGCCGCGCAAAGGACATCAATATCGAAGAAGCGTGGGTAGTACTCAAAAACGAAGGTTACAACTGCCAGTTTGAAGGCAACTGGAAAATCGTACACCCCGACGTGGTGATCGCCGGCCGCGCATTGACCGCGCAATTCATGCCATCACGCCCGGATATCGAGAAGAATATCAAAGACCGCGGTGCCAAGCAGGGTCGCATTGGCAACACCAACTCCTGGCCGATCGACATGCTCGGCAAAGGCGACGTGTATGTGGCCGACGGCATGGGCAAAATCGTGGAAGGAACGCTGATCGGTGATAACCTTGCCAACTCTATTTATGCCAAAACAGGCAATGGTGTGGTGTTCGACGCCTCGGTGCGCGACCTCGACGGACTTTCCAAAATCCCCGGTTTCAATGCATTCGTCCGCGATTTCGATCCTTCCTATCTGAAAGACGCGGTTGTAACGGGCATCAACACTCCTATCCGCATTGGCCGCGCTGTGGTACTTCCGGGCGACTTGGTTTTAGGTAAGAAAGAAGGTGTGATCTTCATTCCCTCGCATATGGTCGAGAAAGTGGTTCAAACGGCCGAATTCATTGCATTGCGTGACAAATTCGGCATTCAGATGCTGAAAGAAGGCAAATACACCCCGGGCCAGATCGACAGCCAATGGACCGACGCCCTGAAAACAGACTTCCTGAAATGGCTCGATAAAAACCCGAACGAAATCCCTATGAAACGTTCGGAGCTAGACGAATACATGAAAAAAAGAACCTGGTAAGCGAGTAATCCGGCCCGGTTTTCAGCATTTCCTGTTTGGTGAAACAGACAGGAATTTTCTTTCGCTTTTTCAAAATTGCATTTTAAATACATTTATATGAATATTTACAAGCTCATGTCCGCCGTCGCCGTGGTTTGCCTGCTGACAGCGCTTTACCTCGCCTTCACGGGAAGCCTCCCCTCGGCCGGCCCCTTCTTTATTGCATTCTTCCTATCGCTGGCCATCAGTTTCAGAGGATATGAAAAATTAAAAGGCTTTACTTACACAACCGTGATTTTCGCGGCGGTAACCACAGCATTGTACTATCCGCAGCATTTCCTCACAGTGGGTGACTTTAAACTTTCCACTTTGATCACTCCACTCATCCAGATCATCATGTTCGGGATGGGTACTTCCATGAGCTTCGGTGATTTTGTGGGTGTGGTTAAAATGCCCAAAGGCGTACTCATCGGCGTGGTGAGCCACTTTATCATCATGCCGACTATTGGTTATACGTTGGCCAACATCAGCGGTTTCCCACCTGAAATCGCGGCGGGTATCATCCTCATCGGCTGCTCGCCGAACGGTATGGCTTCCAATGTCATCTCTTACCTGGCGAAAGCGAACCTGGCATTGTCCATTACTATTACCGCCATTTCCACCATGCTCGCACCGATCGTAACGCCGGTGCTCATGAGCATGCTCGCGGGCGCATTCGTAAAAATCGACACGCTGCATATGATGTGGGATATTATCAAAATGGTGATTATTCCAATCGGCGCCGGTTTGGTCTTCAATAAGCTGTTCAGCGGAAAAGTAAAATGGCTCGACGCTGCAATGCCGCTGGTATCAATGGGCGGCATTGCATTCATCATTGTGATCATCACCGCCGCCGGTCGCGACAGCCTGTTGTCAATCGGGCCTGCATTGCTGCTCCTTGTATTGATCCACAACTTATCCGGCTACACACTCGGTTACTGGTCGGGTCGCCTGTTCCGCATGAGCGAGCGCGACTGCCGCACGATAGCCATTGAAGTAGGAATGCAAAATGGCGGTCTGGCATCCGGTATTGCCAAGGAAATGGGTAAAATGGCGACCGTCGGCCTCGCACCGGCGATTTTCGGACCGTTGATGAACATTACCGGCTCCATCCTCGCCTCCTGGTGGCAAGGCAAGCCCACCGGCGATGAAGAAACCTACGTAGAAACGGGCAGGGCCCATTAAATGCAACGAGGAGAAATTGCGCGAAGGTGACCCTTCGCGCCTAACATTCGAAGGCCTCCGGCCGGTCATTACCGCAAAACGTTGCGCGTGTATTGACCGGCTGGAGGCCTTCGAATAATATGTACAAATCAGGAGATTTGCACCAGCTTTTCCAGCATAATAGCTAACCCTCCTCCCTTTCCTCCTTCGTCCTTCCTCCAAAAAATTTCAATCCTCTTCCAGCAAAAGCTGCATATATACGAGGTCAAGCCATTGGTCGAATTTATAAGCCACTTCTTTCAAGTACCCCTTCTCCACAAACCCATACTTCTTGTGAAATTCAATACTCGCGCGGTTCGACGCATCAATACAGCCGATCATCGTGTGCAGGCCTGATTCCTTGGCGCGCTGGATAAGGCTGCCGAGCAATTTGCCGCCCACACCCATCCCACGCGACTTTTCGTCGAGGTAAATGGAATGCTCCACGCTGAATTTGTATCCGATTTTCGGACGGAAAATATTGTAGGACCCATAACCGATCACTTCGCCTTCCAATTCTGCCACAATCACCGGCATACCGTCATAGAACATCTGTTCAAACCAGGCCTTTTGTTGCTCCAAGGTCCGGGCTTCGTAATCGTAAATAGCCGTGGTGTTCAGAATAGCGTGGTTGATTATTTCCAACAGCGAAGGCAGATCCTTAGGAGCAGCACTTCTGATGATCAAATCCATCAAAATAAAGCAGGTCGTTATACAGGTTTAATATTGAAGCCAAAAATACCTTATTATTTTAAAAAATTTCACGCCTAATCCCCAATCCGCATTACGTTTTTTTCTAATTCTTTTGAAAATCCTGAATTTCGAATAGCTTTGCCTCAACTTTAGGGGTGTCCCGACATGCGGACTGAGATCATACCCTTTGAACCTGATGCAGCTAGTACTGCCGAAGGGAAAAGCAGGAGTTACCGTGCACGTAGCTCCGTCTATTCTTTCTTCATTGGTCCATTCCTAAGGTTTTTTGTATTTAAACTGAATCAGGAATGGAAATCATCCTAAACGGTCAGGCAAAGCAAATAGCCGTCACTTACACGGTAGGGCAACTCGTATCCGAGCTGTTTCCGTCCGGCAAAGGCATCGCCGTAGCCATTAACCAATCGGTAGTCCCGAAATCCGACTGGCCCACACGCCAGCTCTCCCCCAACGACCAGATCACGCTCATTACCGCCACGCAAGGCGGCTAGCATTGCATTGTCCTGTATCCACCCACATTTCACCAGAAAACAAGATCATGAAAACAGAAAAAACGCCGGAAACCATCACCCGCGACCCGTTCCCCAATTCGAAGAAAATATATGTAAAAGGGCAAATCCACGATGTTTCGGTAGCGATGCGCGAGATTTCGCTGAATGATACCCGCATTCACGGACGCTTAGGCGCAAGCGAGCCCAATGAGCCGGTAACCGTGTACGACACCAGCGGCCCTTATACTGATCCAAACATCGAAATCGATGTAAAAAAAGGCCTTCCCGCATTACGCGCGGAGTGGGTACGCTCGCGCGGGGACGTGGAGGAACTGGAAACGATCTCTTCCGAATATGGCCGGATGCGCCTCGCTGATACGAAACTCGATCATTTGCGGTTTGCACACAATGCGAAGCCGTTGCGCGCCAAAGCCGGACAGAACGTGTCGCAGCTGCATTATGCCAAAAAGGGCATCGTTACGCCCGAAATGGAGTACATCGCCATCCGCGAAAATCAGCGCATCGACGCACATTTGGCACCATTGAATGGCAAGGCAGGCGCATTGGCACACCAGCACGCCGGGCATAGTTTCGGGGCAAATACACCGAAAAGCCACATCACAGCTGAATTTGTGCGAGAGGAAGTTGCAGCCGGAAGAGCGGTAATCCCATCGAATATCAATCACCCCGAAAGTGAGCCGATGATCATCGGGCGGAATTTCCTGGTGAAAATCAATGCCAATATCGGTAACTCTGCTGTATCGTCGAGCATCGAGGAAGAGGTGGAAAAGGCCGTATGGGCATGCCGCTGGGGCGCGGATACGATTATGGATCTTTCTACCGGCAAGAACATCCACGAAACCCGTGAGTGGATCATCCGCAACACTCCCGTGCCGATTGGTACCGTGCCTATTTACCAGGCATTGGAAAAAGTGAATGGCAAAGCCGAAGACCTGACCTGGGAGCTTTTCCGCGATACTTTGATAGAGCAGGCCGAGCAGGGTGTGGATTACTTCACCATTCACGCAGGCGTACTGCTGCGGTACATTCCGCTGACTGCCAAACGCATTACCGGTATTGTTTCACGCGGCGGGTCTATCATGGCGAAATGGTGCCTGGCGCATCACAAAGAGAACTTCCTGTACACCCATTTTGAGGAAATCTGCGAGATCATGAAGGCTTACGACGTCGCATTCTCGCTCGGTGACGGCCTCCGCCCCGGCAGCATTGCCGACGCCAACGACGCCGCGCAATTCGCGGAGCTGGAAACACTGGGCGAGCTCACCAAAATCGCCTGGAAGCACGATGTCCAGACGATTATCGAAGGACCCGGACATGTGCCGATGCATTTGATCAAGGAGAATATGGAAAAGCAGTTGCAGCACTGCCACGAAGCGCCATTCTACACCCTCGGGCCATTGACCACCGACATTGCACCGGGTTACGACCATATTACGTCGGCCATCGGCGCGGCGATGATCGGCTGGTTTGGTACCGCTATGCTTTGTTACGTAACTCCGAAGGAGCATTTGGGACTGCCCAATAAAAAGGATGTAAAAGACGGCGTGATTACCTACAAGATCGCCGCCCACGCCGCCGACCTCGCCAAAGGCCACCCCGGCGCGCAGTACCGCGACAATGCATTAAGCAAAGCTCGGTTTGAATTCCGCTGGGAAGACCAATTCAATCTCTCTCTTGACCCGGATACCGCACGTGAATTCCACGATGAAACACTTCCGGCCGAAGGCGCCAAAATAGCGCACTTCTGCTCGATGTGCGGTCCGAATTTCTGTTCGATGAAAATCACACAGGATGTACGCGACTATGCGGAAGAAAATGGACTGGCCACCGAAGAAGCCGTGACGGAAGGCATGCAGCAGAAAGCGCGGGAGTTTGCCGAGAAGGGTAGCGAAATTTATCTGTAATGGAGCTGATCGTCATCACACGGCCCGAAATGATGCCCGGTGAAGCTGCTATTATCAACCAGCTCTTCGCGCATGGGCTTGCTCGCCTGCACGTGCGTAAGCCCGGTGCTACGGAGGCGGAGTTCCGCGCATTGCTGGAACAAATCGAGCCACACTTCCGCGGGCGCATTGCATTGCACCAGCATCATGAGCTGGCAAATAACTTTGGCATTACCGGGCTGCATTTTACGGAAAGTAACAGACTGGTGCAGAGCGAGGAAACATTGGAAAGATTAAAAAACAATGGATTCATAATCAGCACGTCCATACATGATCCGGAAGCGCTTGAAAGGCTTTCGCATTGCTTTGATTATGCTTTTCTCGGGCCGGTGTTTGATAGTATTTCAAAGGAAGGATACCGGTCAAAGCTGCCTGATAATTTTAGATTAGAGAAATATGGCTTTCCAAACATCGTACTGGCATTAGGCGGCATTCATGCAGAAAACTATAAATATGCACTAGAAATGGGCTTTGATGGCGCAGCAGTACTGGGCAGCATCTGGCAGAATTCTGACAATGCAATTGCACAATTTGCGCTCCTCAAATCATTGCAACCATCTTTTTCTCATCCTGCATTTCAGCAAACATCCAGCATCCCCGGGTTAAAAACCGGGGCAATGGATTTGGCATCAGATGATGAATCTTTATCATTGCAACCATTTCCTTTTCATCCTGCATTTCAGCAAACATCCGGCATCCCCGGGTTAAAAACCGGGGCAATGGATTTGGCATCAGATGATGAATCTTTATCATTGCAACCATTTCCTTTTCATCCTGCATTTCAGCAAATATCCAGCATCCCCGGGTTAAAAACCGGGGCAATGGATTTGGCATCAGATGATGAATCTTTATCATTGCAACCATTTCCTTTTCATCCTGCATTCCAGCAAACATCCAGCATCCCCGGGTTAAAAACCGAGGCAATGGATTTGGCATCAGATGATAAATCTTTATCATTGCAACCATCTTTTTCTCATCCTGCATTTCAGCAAACATCCAGTATCCCCGGGTTTCAACCCGGGGATCCGGAGAAAAAGGATCAGGCTGGCTTTGTTGATAAATTGCATTTTATCTCCAATGAAGCTGGTGCAATGTCGCATATCGACAGCATTCGGCTGGCTTTGGAAGCCGGCTGCCGGTGGATTCAGCTTCGGGTGAAAAACCGGGCTGCAGAGGAAGTGCTGCCGATTGCTTCGGAAGCCAAGCAGTTGTGCGATAGCTACGGCGCCAGGCTTATTATCAATGATTTCCCACATGTAGCCCTAGCGGTTGATGCCTACGGCCTGCACCTGGGCCTCACGGACATGCCCGTACCCGAGGCACGCGCGCTCGTGGGTGAAAAAATGGTGATCGGCGGCACGGCCAATACCTGGGAGAATATTACCCGGCGCATCGGTGAAGGGGCTGATTACATCGGCCTCGGGCCGTTCCGGTTTACCAGCACCAAGCAAAATCTCAGTCCTACTCTCGGTATGGGCGGCTATCACACATTAATGCTCCAAATGCGGGAGGCGGGGCATTCTACGCCCATTATCGCGATCGGTGGCATTACGCCCGACGACATCGGCGGGCTTCGTGAGGCGGGCCTTCACGGCGTGGCCATGTCCGGTGCATTGATCGGCGCGACCGATCCGCAAAAAACATTTTACCAAATTCAACAAGCATTATGCTGACTATCGCAGATAAAACATTTCAATCCAGGCTCTTCACCGGCACCGGCAAGTTCAGTTCGGCGGCCGTGATGGAAGAGGCATTGCTGGCCTCCGGCTCCGAACTGGTGACGGTTGCCTTGCGCCGCGTGGATGTACTCGACGCTGGTGACGATATCCTGAGCCACCTGACCCACGATCACATGCATTTGTTGCCCAATACTTCGGGCGTGCGCACGGCCAAAGAAGCTGTCTTTGCGGCCCAACTTGCACGCGAGGCATTGGAAACCAACTGGCTGAAACTCGAAATCCATCCCGATCCGAAGTACCTCATGCCCGACCCCATCGAGACTTTGAAGGCAACCGAGGAACTCGCCAAACTGGGTTTCGTGATCCTTCCTTACATTCATGCCGATCCTGTGCTTTGCAAAAGGCTCGAAGAAGCAGGCGCATCGGCCGTCATGCCGCTGGGCTCGCCTATTGGCAGCAATAAGGGATTAAAAACCATTGATTTTCTTGAAATTATTATCGAACAGAGCAAGGTACCGGTGGTCGTAGACGCAGGCATCGGAGCACCGTCGGATGCGGCCAAAGCGATGGAAATCGGCGCTGATGCAGTACTGGTTAACACGGCCATTGCGGTGGCGGGGAATCCCGTGGTAATGGCCGAAGCTTTCAAACTCGCCGTACAATCGGGAAGAATGGCCTACGAAGCCAGATTAGGATCGAAGGGAAATCTGGCAGTGGCCAGCAGCCCGCTAACCGCATTTCTGGATGAGCTTTAAAGAAGAATTCGCGCGGTACTCCTGGGATACGGTGAAGGAAGCCATTTATGCCAAAACCTCCGCCGATGTGGAACGGGCATTGACCGCTCCGAAAAGGACACTGGACGATTTCATGGCGCTGATTTCGCCCGCCGCAGCCGCATACCTGGAACCCATGGCAAAGCTGAGCCGGCAGCTGACCCGGAAACGCTTTGGCAATACCATTCAAATGTACGTGCCGCTGTATTTGTCCAACGAATGTACCAATATATGTACTTACTGCGGGTTCAGCCTGGATAACAAGGTGCGCCGCCGCACTTTGACCGACAGTGAAATCCTGCAAGAAGTGGAAGTGATCAAAAACATGGGTTACGAACACGTGCTGCTGGTGACCGGCGAAGCGAACCAGACCGTGCATGTGGAATATTTCAAAAGAGTGCTGGAACTGATCCGCCCGCATTTCGCGCAGGTTTCGATGGAAGTGCAGCCGCTCGACCGCGACGAATACGAAGAGCTGATCCCGCTTGGCCTGCATTCGGTGCTGGTTTATCAGGAAACCTATCACCAGGAAGATTACCGGAAACACCATCCGAAAGGCAAAAAAGCGAATTTCAACTACCGGCTCGAAACGCCCGACCGGCTCGGCCAGGCGGGTATTCACAAGATGGGTTTGGGGGTATTAATAGGTTTGGAAGACTGGCGCACCGACAGTTTCTTCACCGCCCTGCATTTAAATTACCTTGAAAAAGCCTACTGGCAAACGCGTTACAGCCTCTCCTTCCCTCGCCTGCGCCCGTTCTCGGGCGGCCTGGAACCGAAGGTAGAAATGAACGACAGGGAGTTGGTCCAACTCATTTGCGCCTACCGGATTTTCAACGAGGAGGTCGAACTGTCGCTCTCCACACGCGAATCCGAGAAATTCAGGAACCATTGCATTCAATTGGGTGTAACATCCATCAGCGCCGGCTCCAAAACCAACCCGGGCGGCTACGCGGTCGAACCGGAATCGCTCGAACAATTTGAGATTTCGGATGAAAGAACTCCCGCCGAAATCGCCCGGATGATCCGCAGCGCGGGCTACGAGCCGGTTTGGAAGGATTGGGACACGGCGTTAATTTTGAATGAGCGAATGAGTGAATGAGTGAATATATTCTCCCATTCACTCATTCACTCATTCACTCATTGACTCATTCAATCATTAACATGACCCCCATCGAACGAAAACGATACGCGAGGCAGATCATCATGCCGGAAATGGGGCTGGGAGGCCAGGAAAAACTGCGAGCCGGCAAAGTGGCCGTCGTGGGCGCGGGCGGGCTCGGCTGCCCGGTACTGCAATACCTGGTGGCTGCGGGCGTGGGCGAGATCGGCATTATCGACGACGACACGGTGGACCTTACCAACCTGCACCGGCAAATACTATACGCTGCCGATGATACGGGTAAAAACAAGGCCATTACGGCGGTCGAAAAGCTCTCGGTACTCAACCCATTTGTGCGCCTCACCGCCTATCCCGACCGCCTGACTGCCGAGAACGCAGCGGATTTGCTCCATGGTTACGACCTGGTTATCGACGGATCCGACAATTTTGAAACGCGCTACCTCGTCAACGATTTTTGCGTGAAGCTGGACAAACCTTTCATTTTCGGCTCCATTCTGCGCTTCGAAGGACAAGTTTCGGTTTTCAACTACCAGGGTGGGCCCACTTACCGGTGCCTTTTCCCCGACGCCGAGGAAGGCGACAATTGTGCGGAAGCGGGTGTAATGGGCGTTTTGCCTGGTATTATCGGCACCTATATGGCCAATGAGGCCATCAAAATCATTGCCGGCATTGGCGAACCGCTGTCTGGCAAACTACTGGTTGTCAATACACTTTCAAATACTCATTCCGTTTTCGAGTTTTCGAGATCCGCCGCTGCGATTCCTGCAAAAACTCCGGAACCAGCTCCCCAACAATCTGCCGGGGAAAGGGCGCGCGAAATGTCCTACGACGAGTTCGAGGCATTGCGGGAGGCGGATCCCGAACAGGTCTTGCTTGTGGATGTACGCGAATATTATGAATTTGAGGCAGATAACTTCGGCGGCGAGAACATTCCGCTCTCAGAAATCCCCGAAAGTATCGAAACGTTTCCTTCGGGTAAAAAAATAGTCTTTTACTGCAATAGCGGCAAACGAAGCTTGCAGGCAGCGAAACTGCTAACGCAAAGCGGCTACGAAGGGCAGAGTTTCTGGGCACAGCACTGGTAGTTGATGATGCAGGTCAAACCGACACCCCTCCTTTCCGGCATTGTGCGACATTTTCTGCTCATAGAAAGTGACACGCAGTCGGTCATGCGGATTTTTTCGGATGGCAATACGGGAGTGGTGTTCAACTACGGCGATCCACTTTTTTATCAAAATGAGTTGCATTCGGATCCTGCGCCCCTTCCCGCCTGCTTTTTGTATGGCCAACTCGATACGTACAGGAATGTGTGGGTACAGGGGAGAATCCGCTTGCTCATCGCGGTTCTGCATCCGTTCGGCGCGGCAACGTTGTTTAAAATACCCGCGTCGGAACTCAGAAACCAGATTATCGGGTGCGGAGATTTTTTTGGAACACATATAGAATCGGTGAACGACCAAATTGCCTCCTCACCGGCGATTCATGACAAAATACGGGCAACAGAGCACTTTTTACTGACCCATTTGCAGAATCCACTTCAATATAACACACTGGTAACTCAGGCCGTTAATATTATCCATTCCCAAAACGGCCTGATTTCCGTTGCGGAACTCACCACACTGACCGGCGTCACAGAACGCCAGCTCCAACGCAAATTTGAAGAACAGATCGGCATTTCACCGAAACGTTATGCGGGCATTACTCGCATGCAATACGCATTGAGAATGCTGCGAAAAAACTCCGCCCATTTATCATTGGCCGGCGTTGCCTGCGAATCAGGCTTCTTTGACCAGGCACACCTTATCCGCGAAATGAAGAACCTGTCGGGACTTACGCCCGGGCAATACCTCAGTCCGCAAAACGTCCTCGCTGCCAATCTGATCCGGCTCGTTCATTAGTTTTTGCTGCTTGTCGGGTTTGTACAATACATGTGCTTTCACGGCATGTACTTTTGAATAAAAACGTCAGCTATGAAACCGATTAAAATCGCAACAGCCCAATTTGAAAACAAAAGCGGCGACAAGGATTACAACCTCGGCGTAATCCGCCAGCTTGCCGGAGACGCGTCAAAAGCAGGTGCGCAGGTCATCGCATTCCATGAATGTTCTGTTACCGGCTACACTTTTGCACGAAATCTATCACGGGAACAACTGCTGGAAATCGCCGAACCTATCCCCGATGGTCCAAGCATTCGCGCATTGCAGGACATCGCGGCAGAGCACAGCATGGTAGTCCTGGCCGGATTGTTCGAGAAAGATGCGGACGAAAAGATGTACAAGGCCTATGTGTGCGTGGATCAAAACGGCCTCGTCGCCAAGTACCGCAAGCTGCACCCTTTCATCAACCCTAACCTTACCCCGGGCGATCAATATGTGATTTTTGATTTGTTGGGTTGGAAATGCGGGATACTCATTTGCTACGACAATAACGTCGTCGAGAATGTCAGGGCTACCAAACTACTGGGCGCCGACATCATTTTCATGCCGCACGTCACCATGTGCACGCCTTCCACACGCCCGGGTGCGGGGTTTGTCGACCCAGCCCTCTGGCATAACCGCGAAGCCGACCCCACCTCTCTCCGCCAGGAGTTCGACGGGCTGAAAGGGCGTGCCTGGCTCATGAAGTGGCTCCCCGCACGCGCCTACGACAACGCCGTTTACGCCATATTCTCCAACCCCGTCGGCATGGACCACGACCAGCTAAAAAACGGCTGCTCCATGATCCTCGACCCCTTCGGCGACATCATCGCCGAATGCCGCAAACTCGACAACGACTTCACCATCGCGACACTCACACCCGAAAAGCTTCAACAAGCCGGCGGGCACCGCTACATCCAGGCCCGCCGCCCCGAATTATACCGGGAAATTATCGGGCAAGGACACGTTTCAGAGCAACGGGTGATTTGGCTGTAAAACCTGAATTGGTTGAATACGCTCAATGAATTTACCTAAATTTGTTGAGTCAATTCAATGAATTTAACTAAATTCGTTGAGTCAATTCAATGAATTTACCTAAATTCGTTGAACGTATTCAACCAATTTAGGTAAAATGAACTTCCCAAGACATATTCTCTCCCAATTAGTCGACAAAACAGCGTCGAACAAAGTGCTTATTGTATACGGTGCCCGCCGCGTCGGGAAGACGCACTTGATGAGGGCTGTGGAGGAACAATTCACCGGCAAGTCACTATTTCTAAATGCGGAAGACCTTGATACAGTCGCTCTGCTGTCGGACAGGCGTGTCGCAGCATTTCGCCGCTGGGTCACGGATATCGACCTCCTTATCATTGATGAAGCACAAGTTGTGCCTGAAATAGGCAAGTCGCTCAAATTGCTCATAGATTCGTTTCCCAAACTGACTATTCTCGCTAGCGGCTCGTCAGCCTTTGAATTATCGAATAAAACCGGAGAGCCGTTGGTTGGGCGCCAGATTCGGTTCCAGCTTTTCCCTATCGCTCAAATGGAGCTGTCCGAAGAAGAAAACTACCTCGTAACAAAGCAGCAACTGGAAACGCGCCTTATTTACGGAAGCTATCCGGAAGTCTTAAAAAACGAAACGGCTGAGGCCAAAACAGATTACCTGAAAGAATTGGTCAGCGCCTATTTGCTGAAAGATATCCTGATGTTCGAGCAAGTTCGCTACTCGCACAAAATGTTGCAATTACTACAATTAGTCGCCTACCAGGTCGGGCAGGAAGTTTCCTATGACGAGCTTTCCAGGACATTGCAACTCGACCGCAATACCGTGGAGCGATACCTGGATTTGTTTTCGAAAGTGTTCATCATTACGCGTATCGGAGGGTATAGTAAAAACCTACGCAAGGAAGTCACCAAGTCGTCCAAGTGGTATTTTCTCGACAATGGAATCCGAAATGCCCTGATCAACAACTTTCTACCGATGAGCCAGCGAACGGATACGGGCGCATTGTGGGAAAACTACCTTGTGGCAGAAAGATTAAAATACAATTCCTACATCCGAAAAACGCCCCTTACCCATTTCTGGCGCACTTACGACCAACAGGAACTGGACTGGCTGGAAATTGCCGACGATCATTTGAATGCCTACGAATTCAAATGGAAAGACACAAAAGTAAAATTTCCAAAAGCATTTGTCGAAGCCTATCCCGACGCCGCTACACATTGGATCAATCAGGAAAATTTCATTGATTTTGTGACGGGCGAAATATAAATCAGAGTTACTGTAAAACACTTTAAGCAAAATTTAATAATCTATCAATTACGTAGATTAAATAGTTTTGCTATTTTTGTAACTCTATATTCCAAAATTCTAAAATTCACGGTAATGCTTGCCAAAGTGCTCTCGCTCAAATTGCCCTCGTCACCGACGTGGTATATCGTTCCGGCTGCGGCTATTCTTTTGCTATTCGGCCTTCTGGTGACAAACGGCGTCATTACGATCAGCACAGAAGAGGTAACCGGCTTCCTGACGGGCGATTTTGCATTATATGTACTGGTAGGTCTGGCAGCCCAGCTTGTGGACGGCGCATTGGGAATGGCTTACGGGGTTACTTCCAACTCGTTTTTGCTGAGCCTGGGCGTAACGCCTGCAGTGAGCAGTGCCAGCGTACATTTCGCCGAAATGTTTACTACCGGTGCTTCGGCGATCTCGCATTTCCGTTTTAAGAATATCAACAAAAAGCTGTTCAAAAGCCTGCTTATACCAGGTGTATTAGGCTCAATTACGGGTGCTTACCTACTCTCTGACGTTATTGATGGCAATGCTATCAAACCATTCATTGCATTCTACATGCTGGTATTGGGTGTGATCATCATCCGCAAGGCGCTGCAAAAGACCTTTGTTAAAAACAAAACCAAACGCATCAGCATTCTCGCAGCTACGGGAGGTTTCCTGGATTCAATCGGCGGGGGCGGCTGGGGGCCCATTGTGACCTCTACCCTGCTCGGACAAGGCCGCGATCCGCGTTACACGATCGGATCGGTGAATGCTGCTGAATTTGCCGTGGCATTCGCGAGCGGTATTACTTTCATGCTTTTTACGGGAGTTGATAGCTGGAAAGTCGTACTGGGATTGATCGTCGGTGGTGTGATGGCGGCGCCTTTCGGCGCCATGCTCGTGGGCAAGATCAAACGCAAACCGTTGATGCTGATCGTTGGCACGCTGGTCATCGGCCTCAGCATCCGCACCATCCTGCTCAGCATTTAATAGTCCTGTTTTCACGATATCTGGCGCATTTTGCCTAGTTTTGCACAAAACAGGCACATTACCATGCTCACCGATTTCGGTTATATCCTGCTCTTCATTATAGCCGCGCTGATATTGCTCGGCGTGATGCTTACCATTGCGAAATTCCTCCGCCCACATAATCCCAATGAAGAGAAGCTGACCACCTACGAATCCGGTGAAGAGCCGCTGGGTAATGCCAACATCCAGTTCAATGTCCGCTTCTACGTCGTCGCATTGATTTTCGTATTGTTTGAGGTGGAATTGCTGTTTCTTTTTCCCTGGTCGGTAGTATTCGGAAGTGAAGAGCTCATTGCGCAAACGAACGGCCAATGGGGTTGGTTTGCCATGGCGGAAATGACCGTTTTCATCGGCATCCTCATCTTCGGCCTCGCCTACGCCTGGGCCAAAGGCTACCTCGACTGGGTGCTTCCCAAGCCTCAGATCCCGGAAGTCAAATCACCCGTTCCGGCTGATTTGTATGCGAAGGTGAATGAGCGGTACAAGAAGTAACATATATAACTTTCTGATAAACAACTCCATAAATTATCAAAAGGAGTAGTTGTTTTATCGAATTATATTGACAGTTACTCAAAAATTACCGACTTTTCGGGCTTGTTACCGATTCTTTCATCATCAACAAAATACTATGGAGGCATTCACAAAGAACCTGCGCGCCGGGCGTGAACGAAAAGGATTTTCCGTCGCTCATATGGCATCATCGCTCCAAATCAGCGAAGAACAATATAACGAGCTGGAAAACGGGAACGTAGCTCCTTCGGTTGACACCCTCAGACAACTCTCCCAAGTCCTTAACAGTACCGTGCCGGAGCTGATCACCGACCGCCCCGTGCAGCAGATCGTTCGCGACATCCCGCTTGGGCAGTTTTCGCCCGAATCGCTGAGCGAAGTAGACAAGGATACTTATATTAAAATTCTCGAAAACCAGCTACGCACGCTACTCGCCGAGAAAAAAGGCGCCTGACCTAATGCATTCCGCCCCATTTTTTCATGTGGGGACGCGGGAAGAATACGAATCCAAGTTGCACGTAGAGCTGGTTCACCTTTAAACGGGACAGGTCATCGACGGTCACGTTGTCGCCCTTCCATTTGCGTCTTCCCAGAATGGGCTGATGGTAGGTTAGCTTGCCGCTCAGGTACACTTTTTCGTGAATTTTAGGTAGGAAATCCATTTTGTAATCCACTCCGATGCCTCCGTGCAGGTTGATATTGGCGGTGTACAGTTTCACTGCCTGGTAAGCCGAAGGGTTGTTCAGCAGTTGCTGGGCAGATACGGACGCATTGTTCTTGATATTCAGCCGGTATAACATAAAATCGGCACCCAATGGTATCGTTACATTCCAGCGTGCATTATTCACGAGTTTAGGTCCGCCGTCGGTACCAATGCCGAGGCCGTTCAGGTACGCCTTGCGCGTATCGCGGTCGGAAGTGTAGTTGGTGCTGTTCATGACGATAAGCCTGGCTTCGGAGAACCATCGCTCCGATTCGGTGCGGCGAGCGAGCACCAGATTACCCATAAAAGATGTGAATGGTTTTACCTGTAAACGTGCTAGCTGGTCGCGCAGGGCTCTATTGTTCGGAAGCATGCCGAGCTCCGCATAAACGGCCATCCCGGTTTTGAATATCCTGACGGTAGAATCCGACTGGGCCGACGCTGCGCTGATGCAAAAGGCCGAAAGCAGGAAACAGATGAGTAATTTTCGTTTCATATAGTTGATGGTTTGTGTTTGTTTTGTAACGCCGCCTGAAACAGTTTCTTGCCAAATATGGTTAGTTTTGCAGACGGACAATGTATTTTCAAGCAATATCCGTACCAAAATCCGGCATCTTCAAATATTCATGAGTGAACGAATCAAAACCGGCGACGGCGGTATTATCCTGACCAATGCGGAAGACCTGATGAACTGGGCCCGCCTGTCGTCGCTATGGCCTATGGGCTTCGGTTTGGCGTGCTGCGCGATTGAGATGATGGCTACCTACGCGGCCAACTACGATCTCGAACGTTTCGGTATTATGCCGCGGCCTTCACCCAGGCAGTCGGATGTGATGATCGTGGCCGGGACTGTTACATTTAAAATGGCCGACCGTATTCGCAGGCTATACGAGCAAATGCCGGAACCTCGCTACGTGATCTCGATGGGCAGCTGTTCCAATTGCGGCGGTCCCTACTGGGAGCATGGATACCACGTCGTGAAAGGCGTCGACCGCATTATCCCCGTGGATGTATATGTACCCGGATGCCCGCCCCGGCCCGAGGCGCTGATAGGTGGCTTTATGAAATTGCAGGAAAAAATCCGCGGCAAGCAAGAGGCCGTCCCTGGCCTGTTCCTGGAAATGGAAGCCGCAGGAACGCAAGCTGTTTTATCCTAATCCTACGTATGACTTTTCAGGAAATCACCGATATTATTGCAGGACAGTTCCCGGAGTACGCCATCACGGCCGAAACCAAAAACCCGCAACCCGCGCTCGTCGTACCCGCGCAAGGCATTGCTGCGGTGTGCCGTTTTTTACATGAGGACGAAAGGCTGTATTTCGATTACCTGGCCTGTATTACGGCCATCGACAACGGTCCTGCCGCCGACACGATGGAGCTGATCTACAACCTCACTTCCATTCCTTACGGCCTGGATCTGACCCTAAAAACCATTTTCCCGAGAAATACGGCCGAGGCTGTGCTGCCATCCGTACCAACTGTGAGCCACATCTGGCGTACCGCCGACTGGCATGAGCGTGAAGCATTCGACCTGATGGGCATTACTTTCGAGGGACACCCCGATCTCCGGCGGATCCTGCTCCCCGAAGACTGGGAAGGTCACCCGCTCCGCAAGGACTATGATGCGCAAGAAAGGTACCATGGCATTTATGTCCGGTACGAAGATGGCAAGGAACTGGAACCGTCCACTAATCCGGACAGGGCATAGCACAGGTTTTCCGTGCATTCGGGCAAATAATCACTCATATTTGGTAGCATGAAAAAGCCTCATTATTTTTCGTTACTAAATTTTAATGATCACCCGCATGCGCTTCATCATACTCACGGCCCTCTTTATCGGCTTTTTGCACTCGGCATTCGCAGTCACCGACTCACTTGTTATCAAGGGTCGGATCAATAACCTCAACGGGCGGCTTTACCGCCAGGCCCCGTTCATTACTTTTTCACGAAACAATATCCTGCAACCGCAATCGGAATTGAGCAAACAGGCTGATTTGCAGGCCGACGGGACGTTCCGTGTGTCGCTTCCGATGCTTTTTCCGCAGGAAGAAATTTACATGGATTATGGCGGGAAGGCGTTCACTACTTTTCTTGGATCGCCCGGTACCGTCGAGATTACTTTCAACGGAGATTCCATTGGAAGGGCTAAAAAGCTATTTTATTTCGCCGGCGCCAACGCAGACGCCAACAATCAATATCCATCCTACCTAGCCGCAGAAAACCAACGGCTGAACGGCAGCAGGACGTTGGGTACCGACTTTTTCAAAACATTTTGGGAGAAAAGCCCGTCCGACGCCCGTTTTATCGCCGAAAGTCGGGGGGAATTGCGTCTCGGATCGGTGAAAGCGGCGACGCAAAGCACAGTAACATCTCCTGTTTTATACAATTGGGTCAAATCGGTTACCGATGAAGAGCAGTTACAGATTTTGTATGAACACGCATTGAGCAATCAGTACCAGATCAGCAAGGCGCTGCTCGACAGCCTGAAACGCCTGGACCGGGCTCCTTTGACCGGACAGCGGGTAATCTGGGCAAACCGGTTCGGTAACTACGCCGACCAGATGGTGGAAGGGAAAAAATTCGATAACCCCAGCAGGACCAATTCCCTGCCCGTGAAACTAATGGCCGCGCTGATCCGCGACAATGCCAAAAACCTTTCTGCGGACGACCGCCAGCATCTGAACCAGATCGCAGCGAACGGCCTGGCCGAAAAAGGCGAGCTGGATTTCATGAACAAGCTTTTCGCCCGTAATGAAATGGTCCTGAACCTGCTTTTCAACTACGAGCGCGAAAGCCGCATTTACGGGGACTTGTACGACAGCACCGCCACCGAGTTCCTAAGAGTGCGCTACCTGGCCAAAAACCTCTACAAATACACCTATCCGCAGCAATTGCTGCTTAATAACCACATTAAGTCCCGCACCGGCATTCCGCAATTCAAACAATCGCTTGACGAACTGATCCAACTGGAAGTGAAGGACAGCGCGAACATCCGCAAATTGGTGGACTTCAAGAATGTGCGTACGGCGCCCGTCGAAGCATTGCCCGGTTATTACCTCAGCGCTTCGAACGATCGCGGCACTCCGTGGTTCAACGGCATTGTGGATGGCTTGAAGGGAAAAACCATTTACCTCGTGAAGTGGAATATCGAGGATGCGAAGAGCCGCGAGGAACTGGATTTCATCCCGGCATTGCAAGCCCGGCTTCCGGACAACATCGTATTTCTGTTCGTACATTTCTCAACCGAAAATTACACGGTTTCGGATGCCCTGCTAAGGCAATACATCGTTCGGCACAGGTTAAAAGGTATCCATATGTCGATAGACGATAACCAGGCGATGGACCTGCTGTTCCGTCTTAACCCGCTGGACTTCGCGACATTTTCCATTATCCGGCCAAACGGCAAGTTTGCCACCAAAAATGCCCCGGCACCAAGCGAAACAGAAAAGACGGCCAAGGCGCTGATCGAGGTTAACAGCCAGTAGTTTTATACCTCGCATTGGTGCGTTTGCGTTAAGAAACAGTTGATTTGGAATCCGGATAGCCCATGTGCAAATACTTGCTGTTGTTTCTGATGCTTTCCTTCTGCGCGTCGGCACAAAACCCCGACAGCCTGGAAGTGCACAGCCGCGACAGTATCCGGTATACCAACCTCAAAGCCCGGATGTCCAAAACCAAATTCTCGCGGGCGGTTTACCGGCTGCTGTTCCGGGATGTTTACAACCAGGGCAAGGTGACGGAGGTTAAGGAGATCGAAACGAACCCATTTACGCCCTATGAGGGCATGGTGATCCGGAAAATCTACATCCGCCAACTGAATATCCTCGGCGAATCGGTTTATGACACCACCCGGAAAGGTAACCAGCTCGAAAGGTTTTTAAGTAAAAGTGTGCATACCAACACGCGGGAAGGCATTATCCGGAAATCATTCCTGCTGTTTTCGGAGGGCGACGATATCCAGGCCCATGTCCTGAAAGATACCGAACGTCTTTTGCGTTCCAACCGGATGTTCGTCGATGCGCGTATCATTGTCATCCCCCGAAAGGACGTCACCTGGATGGCCGATGTAATGGTACTCATACAGGATTCCTGGTCGCTTAATTTCTCGGGGAGTTTCAGCTCCTTCAATAAATTCGGTCTGGGGCTTGAAAACATCAACGTGCGCGGGACCACGCATTCCCAGCGAACGGCCATTCGCTGGGATTCGAAGGATTCCGTGCGAAAGTTTCAGTTTCGGGCCATTTACACAGTTCCCTATATTGGCAAAACCTTCATTACCGCCCAGGCCAGCCTGATCTTCGAGCGCGACCTGAAAGAGCAATCCATTCGTTTCAACCGAAGGTTTATCACCACCGAGACGAAATATGCCGGTGCTTTGGAAGTAGGTCATTACAATACAAGGCAAGTCAAGCGGGAGCTGCAATCGAAAGACTCTCTAACTCTCCTTCTGACCGATTATAAATACTACGATTTCTGGATCGGGCGTGCATTCAAGTTTCCCTTCCCGGACAGTAAACTTGCCCAGAACTCCCGGATCGTAACGGCATTCAGGCATAATAAATACAATTACGACGAACGCCCGGAAGTAGCACCGAACCTCAACAAGAACTACTGGAACCGCACCGCGACGCTCATCAGCCTCGGATTTTCCAACCGGAACTACAAGCGGGACGTCTTGATTTACGGCTTCGGACGGACGGAGGACGTGCCGGTAGGTAGCCTGTTCGCGCTTACGATCGGGCGCGAGAACACCGAGTTCGGCGCTCGCGGCTACGGCGGACTTCAATTCGCGACGGGCAAATACCTGCCCCATAACCTGGGCTATTTCTACGGGCTGGCCAATTTGGGCACCTATTCCAAAAAAGGTGTGGCGCAACAGGGGGTTATCAATGGAGAGGTCACTTACATCAGCAACTTGATCCCCTTCCGATACAGCTTTTTCCGGCAGTTTGTCAATATCAGATTTGCGAAGGGCATCAACAGAGATCCGCTGGATTACCTCAACATCAGCGGGAACCAGGGCATCAGGGGCATCAACAACGACCGGCTCATTGGCACTAAGAAACTGACTATCGGAACGGAGACCGTATTCTTCTCCGACAAGAGCCTTTTAGGTTTCCGTATCGCCTATTTCGTGTTCGCCGATCTGGGCCTGGTAAATGGTGTGCCACATTTGTGGAAGAGCCCGTTGTACCAGGGCTACGGGCTGGGTCTACGGCTCCGAAACGAGAATCTCACTTTCAATACCCTGCAAGTACGCTTCGGATATTATGTCAACATCCCTGAGCTCTCCTCCCCTACCCGTTTCGCCGCTTCGGGCAACGTTCCCCTGCGCCTGCGCGACTTCGACATCTCCGCACCGGCCATTGCGCCATTTCAATAGCCCACAAACGCATTTTACAACTAACTGACTTACTGATTATTAATGACCTATTTCTAAAATTTTACAGTTATTTCAAGCGACAACCTGTCCTTTTTCAGATATGAGAATTAACTTTGTGGAATTTTTGGACGTACCCCTGCTCAAAATCGTCAGGCAACTGCCAAAAGTTGTTCAAGTATTTCCTTCATTTCTACAAATTACCATTTACTGTGCCCAAAAATACGAGCATCAAATCCGTTCTGATTATCGGTTCAGGTCCCATCGTTATCGGACAGGCGTGCGAGTTTGACTACTCCGGCTCTCAGGCAGCCCGTTCACTACGCGAAGAGGGGATCGAGGTAGTTCTGATCAACTCCAATCCTGCAACCATCATGACTGACCCTATCAGTGCAGATCATGTGTACCTGTTGCCGCTGGAAAAGAAGTACATCGTTGAGATTCTGGAAAAACACAAGGCGATGGGCAGGCCCATCGACGCGGTACTTCCTACCATGGGAGGCCAAACGGCGCTGAACCTGGCTATCGATTGCGATAAGGCAGGTATCTGGAAAAAGTACGAGGTGGATATTATCGGTGTGGATATCAAAGCGATTGAAACGACCGAAGACCGGGAGAAATTCCGTCTGAAAATGCTCGAACTGGGCGTAAACGTGTGCCAGGGCCGCACAGCCCGCTCTTTCCTCGAAGGAAAAGAGATCGCACAGGAAATCGGCTTCCCGCTGGTAATCCGTCCTTCATTTACCCTTGGCGGTACAGGAGGTGGGTTTGTGGAAAAAGAAGAGGATTTCGACAAAGCGCTTAACTACGGCTTGCACGCATCGCCTGTACATGAAGTACTGGTGGAGCAAAGTGTAATGGGCTGGAAAGAATACGAGCTCGAATTGCTCCGCGACAGCAAAGGTAACTTCATCATTATCTGTTCGATCGAGAACTTCGACCCGATGGGTGTGCATACCGGCGATAGTATCACAGTGGCGCCTGCTATGACGCTTCCGGATACATTGTACCAGCAAATGCGCGATCTTTCGATCAAAATGATGAACGGTATCGGCAAGTTTGCGGGTGGCTGTAACGTACAGTTCTCGGTAAACCCTGCGGACGACAAGATCATCGCGATCGAAATCAACCCGCGCGTGTCGCGTTCATCGGCTTTGGCTTCGAAAGCAACCGGTTATCCTATCGCGAAAATCGCTGCGAAAATGGCGATCGGTTACGACCTCGACGAGCTCATTAACCCGATCACCGGCAGCACTTCCGCATTCTTCGAACCTTCGATCGACTACGTGATCGTGAAAGTTCCGCGCTGGAACTTCGATAAGTTCAAAGGTGCAGATCGCTCGCTGGGCCTTCAGATGAAGTCGGTAGGTGAAGCGATGGGTATCGGACGTAACTTCCAGGAGGCATTGCAAAAGGCTTGTCAGTCGCTGGAAATCCGCCGCAATGGCCTTGGTGCCGACGGCCGTGAGCTCCGCGACCAGGAAGCGATCAAGCACAGCCTGGCACATCCTAGCTGGGATCGTCTGTTCCACATTTACGATGCATTCAAAATAGGTCTGTCGTTCAAAACGATCCAGAACCTGACCAAAATAGATGCGTGGTTCCTTAAACAGATCGAAGAGCTGATCGAGCTGGAACACCAGATCGAGAAATTTGACCTGGAAGACCTGCCCAAAGACCTCCTTTTGACAGCAAAACAAAAAGGCTACGCCGACCGCCAGATCGCGCATTTGCTTGGAACCAAAGAAAGCAAAGTGTACGACCGCCGGAAAGCGCTGGGTATCAATCGTGTATACAAATGCGTTGATACCTGCGCGGCTGAATTCGAAGCAAAAACACCCTACTACTACTCTACTTTCAACACCTCACAGGAATTCCCTGACAACGAGTCTGTTGTGAGTGATCGTAAGAAAGTGGTCGTGCTGGGTTCAGGACCTAACCGTATCGGCCAGGGTATCGAATTCGACTACTCCTGCGTACACGGGGTATTAGCTGCAAAAGAGGCTGGTTACGAAACGATCATGATTAACTGTAACCCTGAAACCGTTTCAACTGACCCGGATATCTCCGACAAACTGTACTTCGAACCTGTTTTCTGGGAGCATGTTTTCGACATCATCGAGCACGAGAAGCCTGAGGGCGTGATCGTTCAGTTGGGTGGTCAGACTGCTCTGAAAATGGCTGAGAAACTGGAAAAATATGGCGTCAAAATCATCGGTACCGACTTCCACTCACTCGACTGGGCAGAAGATCGCGGGCGGTTCTCGTCGCTGCTCGAAGAGCTCGGCATTCCTTATCCGAAATTCGGTACTGTAAGAACCTCCGACGCTGCGGTGGAACTTTCACGAACGCTGGGCTTCCCGTTGCTGGTTCGTCCGAGCTACGTTTTGGGTGGACAGAGTATGAAAATCGTGATCAACGAGAAGGAGCTGGAACAGCACGTGGTGAAAATCCTGCATGATATTCCAGACAATAACATTCTCCTCGACCACTTCCTCGAAGGTGCATTGGAAGCAGAAGCGGACGCGATCTGCGACGGCGAAGACGCTTACATCATCGGTGTCATGGAGCACATCGAGCCTGCGGGTATCCACTCCGGCGACTCGCACGCTGCATTGCCGCCATTCGACCTCACAGCCGACGAAATCCGCCAGATCGAAGAACATACCCGTAAAATCGCACTGGCGATGAACGTGAAAGGGCTGATCAACGTACAATTCGCGGTGAAAGACGGCGTCGTGTATGTGATCGAGGCGAACCCACGTGCTTCGCGTACCGTACCGTTCATTTGCAAGGCTTACCAGGAGCCTTATGTGAACTATGCTACCAAGCTGATGCTGGGCGACAAGAAGGTGAAGGATTTCGATTTCAAACCTGTGAAAAACGGCTGGGCGATCAAGATCCCTGTATTCTCATTCAACAAATTCCCGAATGTGAACAAGGAACTCGGCCCGGAAATGAAATCGACCGGTGAAGCGATCTACTTCATCAAAGACCTCGAAGACGAATTCTTCCAGAAAATCTACGGCGAAAGGAATCTTTACCTGAGCCGGTAGAAATCATAGTTTGCAGTAACATCAAGCCCCGGAATTATCCGGGGCTTTTTGCATTTAAATGCATTTGTAAACCAGGATAAAATAGCGGCAACAACGGGACATTTGCCTGAATATGTTAATTTCGAGAATTATTGTAACCACTCCCCTACATGTCCAAATTTTACGCTTGCATTCTTGTAATGTGGCTTTTTGTTTCATTTGCTGCATATGCACAATCGCCCACAATTTCTGTAAACATTTATGACAATGCCGGGACGGTGTGTCTTAATACACCGTACAGATTGAGTGTCAGCACAACCAGTACTTTCCATGCAGATAATCGATTTAGCATCCAGGTCAGGAAAAGTGAAACGTCCGCCGTCCTCGCGGAGCTACCCGCAGAGATGGTAGCCGGCCGGCTGATATTTACGCTGAAAGACTCACTCGCCTACGCAGGTAATATATTACAATTCAAGGCATTGGCATCTTCACCCAAAGTGGAAAGCGCCTGGTCGGGCGCGGTTATCATTCACACCAAAGGTCGCATTGTGCTCAACCCTGATCATGTCACTGACACCCTTAATGCATTCGATTACGCCAATATCAGGTTTGCGGGAATCTCTCTAAGTAAAGTAGACGTAACATTAGACGACAGTACCGCGCTTGAAGTTTATGGCCTTCCCTCTACGAACTCCCTGCTCGTTCCCGGTAACCGGCCTGCCTACACGATTGCCCATGCCGAAAACGGCTGCGGTTCCATGCAGGTGAGCGGTAAGTATCAGCCGGTTATTAATACCACTGCCGTTAAAGCTTCACTGGCAACTCCCTCTTCGGTTTGCGAAAACAGCGACGTGAAGGTCACATTCTCGACCTCGGGAACACCTTTTACAGCACAAACCCGCTTTCGCCTGCGTTTAACCGAAGTCACTTACGACGCATCCGTGCCTCTCAAACTGGAAATACCGGCAACAGTCATAGGAAATATGCTGACAGCCCGAATCCCCGACAACCTGAAATGGCAAAGCCACCGCCAATTCAACATTCAGATAATCACGGAAAACCCTTCGACCCGCTCAGGCGTTGCAAGTAATACGCTTACGATCTGGCCAAAGCCAAGAGCCACCTTTGAAACCGCGAGCCACACCATCGATTATCTCGGCGAATCAAACATTGTCGTAGCTGCTTCCGGCCCGGGGCCTTTCATCGTGGAATTGACTGACGGAACCAAGTTTACGGGCCCCGGCGAACGCTTGAATTTTTGGGCATCCCCCACTTCCGATCAAACTTACAGCATTAAGTCTGTAAACTCTGGCTGTGGAAAAACAGATATCACTGAGCCGGAAACAATGCAAATAAAGGTTAGGCCGGGCATCGCGATATACGATGACGGCATCAACAACCAAAAGACCTGCGCCGGACCGAACTCCCGCATCAGGTTCAGTAGCAACGCCAATTTGACCGCCGCTACGCAGTTCAAAGTCAAGGTGACATACTATCCGGGTCCGACAGTCCTTTTCAATGCGACGCGTTCCGGCGACTACCTTGAATTTGCCACGCCAATCAAGCCAGAGGGCTATTCAGGGTTTGGCGTTCAGATCATTACCTCTAATCCGGCGATGGAATCTCCGACGAGTTTTAATGTCCAAATAATAACACCACCTAAAGTCGGTTTTACAACCAACCTCGTAGCAACTTCTTTTACGAAACCAACGCTTGTCCGGATAGGTTACGAACTCGACGGCGGCGGCCCCTATACCATCGAGGAGCTCGACGGCACAACCAAAACCTACGATTATACCACTTACCAGGGCCCCTGGTTTTTCGTGAAGGAAACGATGGACTATAAGATAAAGTCAGTTTCCAATGGTTGTTTTAAAAATGAGGCTCCCGGGGGGATCCGTCTTACCATCCACCCGACAAATGAACCGGCCATTTATATGGAGCCGATGAAAACGGCGGTTTGCAACAACGACAGTCTCGAAATTACATTCGGCAGCGTCGGGCAATTCGGCCCCGGAAATAAGTTTACCATACAGGGTACCTTGCCCTGCTGCAATTTTGAACCACTCGCAGTAGTGGAAAAGGGTGGTAAGTACAAGATCAAATTATCAGATGAGTTCAAGTCCGGCATGACCGAGATCCGCATTGCTTCGTCCAACCCGGTACTTTTCACGGATGTCGCCCGCGTCGCAATTCACAGGCCTGCTACGGATTTTTATTATTCGCATGAAACCACTCAGCAGGAGCCACTCCGGTATATTCCCGATGGAACACCGACCTCGATCAGTATCTCCTCCAAAACCTCCGTGGTGGAAAGTATCGCCTACTCGGAAAACGGTTTGGAAAAAATTATCGCCGTTGATCCATATGACACCCGCCTGCCGCTCAATCCCAAAACAGGGATATTGACAACGTATGTGGTTAAGTCTGCCACCAATACCTGTGGAACCTTCCCCGTCGATAAGGCATTTTACGTTCAAGCCATGCCGAACCGTATACAATTGAACCCGCTCGCTTCCTCGCCGTCCTGCGTCGGGTTTCCGTTGGCGATGGGAATCAATATCGTGCAGGGCCCGGTTACGAATGCGACCTATTCACTTGAAATGGCTGCACCGGATAGCAAGGAATACAAGCCGCTCATCACCGGCGAAAAAGGATACCTTTTCAGCACCGTTGTTCCCGACAACCTCATCAACGGCATTTACAGGTTCAGGGTAGCGTCGTCCGACGGCTCGATTTCCGAGCCCCTGCCTATGCAAATTTCGACATTGCCGTCCGCGACGCTGACCAACGATCCTTCACAACCCAACCCCATAACAATCGGGCCCGGACAACCTGTTATCCTGCGCGTCGTTACCAGCGGGGCCGTTCCTATGACAACTGTTTTTAGTGATAATACCAGAAAGGATTTTAATAGCAATGAGGAAACCGTGCGTATCGTCCCCAAGAAGGGCCAGCAGTATTCGATACTTTCGGTTAGCAACGTTTGCGGATATGGCAGTGCTTCGGGTAAAGTGGAGGTGCGCGTAACCCCCAGACTCGTTGCTACAACATCTTCTCCAAGCGTATGTGAGGGTGGCTCCGTTAATTTGCAGTACGAACTGCAGGGAGACGCCGAGCTCTCGGGTAGCTACATCCGTTTTTCGCTGGCAGACCAAAACAATGTGACTATCCCCCTCGACTCGACACAAACGCCTAAAGGCAATATTTCCCTGAAAATACCGGAATTGTTGAAAGGGAGTTCTTACCGGATCATTGCCAGTGTTTCCAGCTACAATCTCAACGTGGCATTGAACATAGGTATTGCTACAAAAGCCGACGTTACGCTGTCCGGTAATACGATTATCAACAGTGGAGAAAGCACAAAGCTGACTATCAGGTCCAACAAAAACAATTCAGCAATGGTTACATACCGGCTGTCTGACGGCACCACGGGCGACCTTTTCACTTCGGGCGGCTCCGTTCACTACGTGTCGGTGACACCAAAGCAGACTACCACCTACGCCATTGCATCCATCTCGAACAGCTGTGGTGAGGGAATAACTTCGGGCTCTGCCATCGTGGAGGTGAACCCTCCCTCGGCCAGGAGCGTGACTGTGACGTCGCTAGCTTCCAAAACCGCAAACAGTTTTTGTAGTGGTGATACGATTCTAGTTGGCTACAAAACCACGGGGGCTTTTTCAGCCGGCAACACATTTACTGTTCAACTATCCGACAGCACCGGAAGAACCTTTCATAACATCACCACCATACGGGGTGCAAATCCGGTTCAGGCAGTACTCCCGGCCGATCTTTCGGCCAATGCACAATATCGCCTGAGGGTAGCTGCTTCGGACGCGAATACGGCCTCCGGCGCATATGGGTTGCCGGTTGTTTCAAACAGAAAAGCATCGGCCCGATTTGCATCGGAGTCTGTTATTTTCGATGGTGTCAACAATCCGAAGGTAACTGTTTTGCTGGAAGGCGGTGGGCCGTGGTCCTATCAGTTCGGAACCGATATTTCTGTCGTTACCCGGCAATCCAGCACGCCTACTGACGTGGTGGAACTCTTCCAGGCTTCGGCCAGCCAGCTGTACCGTCTTTTCCGTGTTTCGAACAGTTGCGGGATCGGCACCATCGGCTCGCCTTCGACCGTGAGGGTCGAGGTCATCACGGCTATCGAGCCCAATGCGACTGGCTTACAGGTGATTGTTGCGCCCAACCCTGCTCACGATATCCTCACTGTAAAATCCGGGAATGGCGACGAAAAGCACATTCAGCTGATTTCGCAAAGCGGCGCCGTTGTTCAAATGAAGAAAACCCGCCAGCGTGATGAAAGCCTCGATATCCGGAGCCTTTCACCGGGCGTTTACATTTTGCATATCAACTCCAAAGGCAAAAACGCCACATTCAAGGTGATCAAGCAGTAAAATGCATTCCTGTTAAACAAAAGAAGCCCGGATTTCTCCGGGCTTCTTTTATTATATCAATTTCGAAATCTCCTTATTTCACTTCTTCATAATCCACATACTCGCCGCCTTTAAATCTCGATGACTCGCTGCTGTTCTGCGGAGCGCTGTCGACCCGGATACCTCCCGGTTTCGTACGGGCGCGCTCGGCTTGCTGTTGTGCGCGGTATGCTTTCTCCTGTTGCTTGATCAGCTGCCTGCCCACCAGCAGGTGGAAAAGGAAGCGCCGGAAAAACGGCACGAATGCGATCAGGAGCAGGAATATGAATAATATATTAAATAGCACTTTCATCTTTCAACAATGTTTTTTACCTCAATCAATAACGTAAACCTAACATAATTAGCACACGAATATAAGGAAAACCGCATGAAAGACGAAACCGGGAACTGAGCGGTGCTATCCGTTTACCAGCGGTTGTTTACGCCAGGTCGACTGCCTTGCTATTCTCCACCACACGCTCATAGTACGCTTCGTAATGCGGCAGGATCTTCGCTACGTCGAATTCGCGGGCCCGGGCCAATGCATTCGCTTTGAAGGTAGGCAGGTTGGCGTCGTCCAGGATGTATGCGGCGTGTTTCACCATGTCTTCTACATCTCCTACATCGCTCAGGAAGCCGGTTACACCGTGCACATTCAATTCAGGCAAGCCGCCTGCATTGGATGTAATGATAGGTACCTCACAAGCCAGCGCTTCCAGCGCAGCAAGTCCGAAGCTTTCGGATTCGGAAGGCATCAGGAAGAGGTCGGCTACGGAGAGCACTTCTTCTATCGCATCCAGTTTACCCAGGAAACGCACGTCCGAAAGCATATCCAAATCTTTACACAGGCGTTCGATGCGCATCCGGTCGGGGCCGTCGCCTACGAGGAGCAGCTTGCTCGGCAGGAGCTTACGCAGCTTTTCGAAGATCATGATCACGTCGTCGATCCTTTTGACCTTCCGGAAATTGGAGGTGTGGACGATGAGCTTCTCGTTGTTAGGGCAAATGGCAAGTTTGAAATGGTCTTTCTTTTGCCTGTTGAAACGGTCGAGGTCGATGAAGTTGGGAATTACTTCAATATCCTTGGTAATCTTGAAATGATCGTAGGTGTCTTTTCTGAGTGAGTCGGAAACTGCGGTGATACCGTCCGACTGGTTGATACTGAATGTTACCACCGGCTCGTAGGAAGGATCTTTCCCAACCAGTGTAATATCGGTGCCATGCAAAGTGGTAATCACCGGAATGTGAATGCCCTGCGCGGCGAGGATCTGTTTTGCCAGGTACGCCGACGACGCGTGCGGGATCGCATAATGTACGTGAAGTAAGTCCAGGCCTGCATTGGCCACTACATGCACCATTTCGCTCGACAGCGCCGACTCATAAGGCGGGTACTGGAACAGAGGATAGGCAGGTATATTTACTTCATGATAATAGAGGTTCTCATTAAAAAAGTCCAGTCGTTGAGGCTGGGAATAGGTAATGAAATGAACCTGGTGGCCAGCTTTCGCCAGCGCTTTTCCAAGCTCGGTAGCTACCACACCGCTTCCTCCGAAGGTAGGATAGCATACGATACCAATTTTCATAATAGGTCAGCAAATGGTTGAATGTCCGGGATCAACAGCCGTCCGGATAACGGCTCGAAATAGCTAACAATAAATGCAGGTTTTTTATCCCACAAATGGATAAAGAAGTGAAGAATTGTCGTTAATGGGATAAAATGAATAATTTTATTGCCTAAACCTTCTTTTTCCAGCGTCAAATTTCATGAATGTGTCGGCCAGACCCAAGATCAAAACGTGGGATTATGTCACCGGGAGTGCGCGTCTTGTGCGCATGACCAACCTCGTCATTGTGGCCCTGACACAGTACCTTACACGCATCCTGCTCATCGGCCCGCGCCACGAATGGAAAGCGATCGTGACGGACATTGATATGTTCGTGCTCTCGCTTTCGACCGTCTGCATTGCTGCTGCAGGCTACATTATCAACGACTATTTCGACGTCAAGATCGACATCGTCAACAAGCCAGAACGGGTAGTGGTAGGCCGTTACCTGAAACGTCGCTGGGCCATGGGCGCGCACCAGGTTTTGAATGTCGTCGGCGCAGTACTGGGATTGGTGGTCAGTCCGTATGTATTTATTATCAACGTATTCTCGATCACGTCGCTATGGTTCTACTCCGAGCGCTACAAGAGGCTGCCGTTCATCGGCAACTTCATCGTTTCGCTGCTCACAGGACTTACCTTGCTCATACTCACCGTGCATTACCCCGCCAACAGGCATTTGGTGTTCATTTACGCGGTATTTTCGTTTTTCATTTCACTGATCCGCGAGGTGGTGAAAGACATGGAGGATATTCGCGGCGACGAAGCGCACGGCTGCCGTACACTCCCGATCATCTGGGGCATCCGCCGGACCAAAACATTCCTGTATTCGGTTATCATCGTTTTTGTCTTGACGCTGTTCGTCATGGCGCGTGCGTTGCAGAATAACCTGCTCACATTCCTCTTCCTGCTGCTCCTGATCCCGATCGCATTGCTTGTGCTGCGCCTGTACCAGGCCGACACGCGCCGTGATTTCAAGGATATCAGCAGCCTTTGCAAGATCATCATGCTGCTTGGCCTGATCACCATGATCTGGGCCTGACGCATCGGTTAATTTAACACTTCAAGCCGCTTAATTAACCGGTTGAAAAGTTATATTTGATCACCCCAAAACTAAATTGCTATTACCGATATGAAAAAGTTATTTCTATGGAGCATCGTCTGCCTGATGATGCTTAGTCTCAGGGCTTATGCCCAGGAATGCGCAGGTTTTGCCTTTAAAGAAGGAGGTGGATTTGAGATGAACAACTACGACGGCAAGGGCAAGGCGCTCGGCAAGCTCACTTATAAAATCGCGAAAGTAGCCAGGGAGGGCAGCAACACGGTGGTAACGATTGACATGGAATCTTTCAACACGAAAGGTAAATCCGAGCTCAAAAACACTTACCAAATGAAATGTGACGGGAATGTGCTGACGCTTGATGCGGCCTCGCTCATTAACCAGGAGCAGCTGAAGTCGTTTCAGAACATGGAAATGAAGTTTACCTATGACAATATCGAAATCCCGTCCAAACTTTCGGTTGGCGACAAGTTGAAAGACGCGGCTGTCAAAGGCGAGGGAAAGTCGGGACCGATGCCGGTGGTTTTTAATATGTTTATCAAAAACCGGACGGTGGCAGGCCAGGAAAAGCTCACCATCGCGGCGGGCACTTACGACGTTTACAAAATCAATTCGGATATGAACATGGAAATGGTCATGGGCTTTCCGGTTAAAATGGAAATGCAGAGCGTTTCGTACCGCGCCCCCGGCGTAGTATGGGACCTGAAAACCGAGACATACCGCAAAGGAAAACTGATGGGATATAGTGAACTGTCCAAAATCTATTGATATCAGGCAACTCAATATTAACATTTCCCTAAAGAACGGCTTCCGGTTCGTCGGCAAGCCGTTCTTTTTATAGCTTTGTCCGGGTATTTTTTCACCGATACTCCTTATCTATCATATATCAACTACGCTTAATAATGAAGAGAATTGCCATTTTTGCCTCCGGTTCGGGATCCAATGCCGAAAAGATCTGCGAGCATTTCGCGGGCCGTGACGACGTGGATGTGTCGCTGATTTTCACTAACAACCCCATGGCCGGAGTGATCAAAAGGGCACTCAAATTGCAGGTTCCGGTTGTGTTCTTTGACAGGAAAACCTTTTACCACACCGGGAAAATCCCCCAGATCCTCCAAAACGAGGGAATCGACCTCGTGGTACTCGCAGGCTTTATGATGCTCGTGCCACCGGTGCTGGTGGAAGCATTCCCCAACAAAATGATCAACATTCACCCGGCATTGTTGCCCAAATACGGCGGCAAGGGCATGTACGGGCATTTTGTACATGAAGCGGTGGTGAATGCGGGCGAAGCTGAATCGGGCATCACGATCCATTACGTGAACGAGCATTACGACGAAGGTGACATCATTTTCCAGGCTAAATGCGAGGTCGCCCCCGGTGATACGCCCGACGACGTTGCGCGCAAAGTGCACGCACTCGAATACGCGCATTACCCGCGGGTGATCGACGAAATACTCACAGCAAGGTAAGCCGCACCATGCTGTTTTTCCTGCTAGCGGTTGTTTTCACGGTAATGCTCTACCTGATCATGCGCGCTTACCCGCGCTATCAGGTGGATTCGTTCCATGCGGTGGTATTCAACTATTATTCCTGTGTGCTCACCGGCCTCGTTCTGACACCCGATCTGAGCCTGTTCACGCAAGTGCAATGGACGTCGGAGGGAACGATCCTCACCATGGCACTTGGAGCGATGTTTGTGACGGCATTTATGCTCATCGGGCTCACTGCGCAAAAAGTGAGTGTGACGGCCACGTCGCTGGCGGGGAATATGTCTTTGGTGATCCCGGTGCTTTTCGGCCTGTTTGTTTTCAGGAACAACAACAAGGATTTTACCGCGTTCAACTACCTCGGGCTCGTGCTTGCGCTGGTGGCACTGGCGTTAGGCGCAATCCAGCGTTCGCCGAAATCGTCCGACGCGGCAAATACAGGGCAAGCAGCGAAGCAGGCATTATGGATTTTGCCCATACTGACTTTCTTTGCCACAGGGACAAACAATACGCTGATCAACTTCCTGTCCTCCAAGTACTATCCTGCCGGACAGATCACCGTTTTTATGATCATCGCGTGCTTTGGCGCTGTGGTGATCGGCACTTCGATCCTCATTTACCGCATTATTGCGCATGGCCATTCACTGAAACTCCGCAGCGTCGTCGGCGGGCTGGTACTGGGCGTACCCAACTTTTTATCGCTCTATTTTCTGCTGCTGGCGCTTGCGGCATTCGGAAATAGCGCGGCATATGTTTTTCCGATCTATAATATCCTGACCATGCTCGTTTCGGCCCTCGCGGCCTGGGCATTATACAAAGAGCGCCTCAATACGCTGAATAAATGGGGACTTGTACTGGCAGTAGCCGCTATTGTACTGATTTCCTACCAGGAACTGAACCTGTGATCCCGCGAGCGCTGTTAACTGACCATGACCGACACCGCCATCCTGCATATTCCCGAGCAAGACAAACCGCTCAACAAAAAACAAAAGGAGTTTAACCTGCTTTCCGACACGATCGAGGCGCTCGACCGCCAGATCGCCGAACTTCAACAAGCTTGTGACGAAATGCTGCGGCGAATGCCATCCGACCTGGATCCGCTCGTACGGGAGTACCAGGGCTGTCGGGCTGATATTGTCAACCTCTGGGACAGGACCTACGAGGCCGACCATTTCCGAAAAGCCTATCAAACCAAACTGGCCTTCTTAATCACCGAGAATGCCTATGACCTCATTAAAAATCACGCGCTGTACGAGCTGAAACCTGTTTTTAACAAATACAGCCCGGTGGACATCGAAGTGCTGCTGGAAGAGGAGCGCCAGAGAGAAGCTTCCCGCATCAAAGACCCTGCTTTTTTGCTCGAAAGCGAGTATGAGGCCGATCCGGAAATATCGTTTCACGAACTGCCGGAAGAAGAGCAGCAGCGCATTAAAGCGGAAAGACGGGAACAGCGTATGGACCAGCGCACACGGGAAGCGCAGCAGGCAAAAACCACGAAATCTGTGCGTAGCGTTTACATGGAGCTCGTAAAGACCTTCCACCCCGACCGCGAAACCGACGAGGCCGAAAAACTACGCAAGACCGAAACCATGCAGCGCATTACGAAGGCGTACCAGGCCAACAACCTGCTCGACCTCCTGAAACTGCAAATGGAACTCGAACAGACCGACCGCAGCGGGCTTGAAAATCTCAACAAAAACCAACTCAGCTATTATAACAAGATCCTGAGGCAGCAGGTAGAGGAGCTGGATCAGCAAAAAATCGCGGTACAGCAAAAGATATCGGCCATTTGCGGCTTGCCTTACCAGCACGCCAATTCCCAGGTTACTGTTATCGCGAAATTCAATACCAATATCAACGAGTTGAAGGCCGAGATCAAGAATATCAGGAAAGTGTACAAACACTGGCTTGTGCCGTCGCAGCTCAAAGCCTATCTCAAACCCTTCCAGATCCCCGATCAACCGGAGGATGATTCCGATGAATAGCCCAAAACAGCCGTTTTTTGCGGGAAACGTATACAATGCGTAGACGTTTTTCCACGATATTCAACATCCATTTAAATGTGATTTTATAAATATGGCTACACACGATGCTAGTGTTTAGCTGGTTAAGCGAAATGACCCACAAAATGCACCAGTGGCATATAATTTGTGTTTAGCGGGATTGACGCACCCAAACTCACATTTAGATGAAAAATTGCATTTTTTTGCTGCTCGCAGTCGTATTTTGTAGCTCGCGGGCACAAGCTCAAGAAAACGTTTCCATCGGCCCGCTGGTAGGGTTATCAATTGCCAATTTCCGCGGCGATGTCGCGAACACCGATTGGAAACCAGGGTTAACCATTGGCGGCTTCTACAATTACAGCTCCGAATCGGGCTTCGGTTTCAGCGGACAGTTGCTTTTTACGCAGCTCGGCGCGCAAATCAACAACAAAACCAATGAGATTAACCTAAACTACATCCAGGCCCCATTGCTGGCTACCTTCTTTTTCGGACGCTACGGCGATCGTGTACGTCCTAAAATTTTCCTCGGTCCCAACCTCAACTTCCTGGTTGGCGCGAGGGATAAGAACGGCAACAACATCAATGGCGACTCCAACAACCGCGTTTACGCTCCGTTCGACCTCGGCCTTACCTTCGGTGGTGGATTGAACTACCGCCTGCAAGAGAAGATATGGCTGAATTTCGATGTACGGTACGGCGTCGGATTGCTCGATGTGACAAGACTCGACAACTCGAAGATCAGAAACAACAACTGGGGTATCAATGTGGGGCTGAGCTTCCCGCTCGGCACTTACAACAAGCATACCGGAAGACTACGTACGCGCTGACACACTATAATCCATGATGAGAAGGGCATCCAAATTTGAGTGCCCTTCTTTACTTTTGCTACCGGTAGGTTTTAACGCACACTGCCTATGCTTCAAAAGGATTTGTTGAAAATTACCAAATGGGGCCTGGGAACCGCCGTGCTGATCTGGATGATCGGGTGGTTGATGCTGATTCCCGAAGACTTGTCTGCCCAAATAGCCGCTATTTCCGCAGAAGCGGTAAAGAACGGGCGTTTCAATGAACAAACGGGCATTTCTCCACCTATTATTTCATTCTCCGTGGGCGCCATGCGGCTTTTCGGGATCAATCAGCTGTCGCTGCACATTCCCGGCTTCCTGGCTATTCTTTTCAGCCTGTTTTGCACCTACCGCTTCACACGTGCGCTCGCGGGTGTGGAACCGGCTATTCTGTCCGTGCTGATATTGGCTACGTCACAAGCCACATTCCTGGTCAACAATGAACTGGGCGATTCCAGTTATCTGGCGGCATGCTTCATTTTTGCCTTGTGGCAAATCAATGCCTATCTCGAAAGCCGGAAAGTAATCAGCCTGCTGCTTTCCCTGCTCGGCGTCGCCGGTCTGATATTGGTTAAAAACACTTTCCCCGACAGCGCCAGCCAGTGGCCCGTAGACCCATTGCTGACGTTGCTGGTAACATTCTCTCCGTGGACGATCTTTTTTATCCTCGCGATGATCGATCTGGTTCAGCGGATTATATTTCCTGATCTGGTCAAAGAGCAGAAGCATGAACTGATTTGCCTGCTCTCGATCATCATGCCTTTTATTTTCAGTTATCTAAACCCATTCAGGGCTACTTTTGACGTGTACATGGCCTACCCGGTAGCGGCGGTCGTTACGGCAACCTACATGATCCGCCGCCTCCAAAATACTCCGGAGACATTCTCGGGCCTGCTCGCATATGTACATGCGGTAGCCGCCTATGCGGCGCTCGCGCTGCTGTTTTGCCTGGTGTGGTTCACATTCCCGGCCGACAACTATTACGGCCTGGTCCATTTCATGGCGCTCCTCAGCGTTCTTACCTGGCTGATCTTCTTCTCATCGGTCCGTAATAAGCTCATTACCGGCTGCGTGGTATTCGCCATCGGGGCCAACATCGTACTTACCACCTATTTTTATCCCAATATTTACGAGTATCAGGCCCCCGCCAAGCTAGGCATCATCGCCAGGGCAAATGGGGCCTCTCAGGAACGGCTGTTCAGCTACCAGGCCGGGACGCCTTACAGCCTTCGCTTCTACTCGGGCACGCAGGTTACTGAACTGGATGATTTCGGAAAACTTGTCGGTATGAAAAACTGCCTGGTTTACACCCACCAAAACTTCGTCGGGGAATTCAAGGCTATCCGGCCTGATATGCAAATCCTCGGAAGCTGCGAGGAATATCCTAGGAGAATTCTCGATTTCCGCTTTCTGGACCCCAATACCAGGGCTTCCTATGTACAATCCAAGGTGTTGATCAAGCTATAAATCAGCCACATACATTGGCCTAGAATATAGTGTTTAAATTTTACTTTGAAATACAAAGTACTTTCATAAATTTGAATCATCAAACTTAAACGATCACCTGCCTTATGCAAACCATTAACACCAGATTGTCGCCCTGGCATATTGTGGCCGTCGGCGTGCTTGTTCCGCTGCTACTCACCTGTCTTGCCCTCTGGCATTGGAAACCGGGCGTTTTTGTGCTCGCGTCTGTACTTGCGCTCGGGGGCTCACGCGTCGCCTACGAGCTGCTCACTATGAAGAAAATGAGTACCCGGGCCTATCAACTGGCTTTCGGGCTCGCCGTCGCTGCCGTAGTGCTGTTAGTTTGGATGAATGTGGCAGTAGGTGGCATTCTCGGCGATAACCCCGCCAATATGATGTATTTCGGAGTATTACTGGTGGGACTTGCAGGCGCAATTATCTCGCGGCTCGAACCTAAGGGAATGTCGTATGCATTATTTGCGACGGCATTTGCAATGGTACTAGTGCCGTTGGTAGCCCTGGCCATCGGTACACCTGCATTTGCGAACGGATTGGCCGCTGTCTTTGGCTTGCATGCATGTTTTGGCTGGTTGTTTGCGGGATCCGCATTGCTGTTCAGGCGCGCCGCGCACTCCCCGCACGAGTAGATAAAACGACTTGCGTAATGCGTTCAGAGGGATTAGCCGTACCTTTGTGTTCTTTGACGAACTGCATTATGACTTTTGAAGATTTAAATCTCACCAAACCGCTTCTGAAAGCACTTTCGGAAGCGGGATATACGACGCCCACTACTATCCAGCACAAAGTCTTTTCGGTCATGATGTCCGGAAAGGATGTTTGCGGTATTGCCCAAACCGGGACCGGCAAGACATTCGCTTATTTGCTACCCACGCTTCGGCAGATTGAGTATGCCAAAGATCGCCTGCCGCAATTGCTGATCCTCGTACCTACGCGCGAGCTCGTGGTGCAGGTGCTGGAAGAAGTACGCAAGTTGGCAGCTTACACGACATTGCAAGCCGTAGGCGTGTACGGCGGAGGGAATATCAAGGTGCAAATGGCGGAGCTGCATGAGGGCGCCGATGTAGTGGTGGCCACACCCGGCCGGTTGTATGACCTTGCATTGAATGGTTCTTTGAAAAGTAAAAACATCAAAAAGCTGGTGATCGACGAGGTGGACGAAATGCTGAACCTCGGGTTCCGCCCACAGCTGAAAAACATCCTCGATTTGCTTCCGCAGCGCCGCCAAAACCTGCTTTTCTCGGCCACCATTACCCAGGAGGTCGAGGCTCTGATGAAGACCTATTTCAATGACCCCGTGCGCATCGAGGCGGCGCCCGTAGGGACACCCTTGGATAATATTGAGCAACAAGCTTATAATGTACCCAATTTTTACACGAAAGTAAACCTGCTTGACCTCCTGCTCGACCGGCACGAGGAAATGAACAAGGTGCTCATTTTTGTGGCTACTAAAAAGCTCGCCGACCAGCTCTACGGCCAGTTGGAACTCGGTTATATGAACAAAATCGGGGTTATCCATTCCAACAAGGACCAGAACCACCGTTTCAACACGATCAGGCAGTTTCACGCCGGCAATTACCGCATCCTGATTGCCACCGACATTATCGCCCGCGGGCTCGACGTGGCAGAAGTGTCGCACGTATTCAATTTCGATATTCCGGAAATTCCGGAAAACTACATTCACCGGATAGGTCGCACCGGCCGGGCCGATCAGAAAGGTATTGCTATTTCCTTCATCACAGAACGCGAGAAGCCATTTCAGGAACAGATCGAGGAGCTGATGGATTTTGAAATACCCATTATTCCATTGCCCGAAGGCTTGAAAGTTTCGGAAATCCTGACACCGGACGAAGAGCCGAAAGTTTTCATGAAAAACATTGAGCTGAAACGCCCCAAGCGCGAGGACGTAGGCCCGGCATTTCACGAAAAGAAGGCCAAAAATCAGAAGGTTAATATCCGCCGCGATCACGCGAAGGAAAAAATGGCCAAATATGGACGTCCCATCAAGCGTTCCGGCAACAAGCCCAAGAGAAATAGTTAAGCCTTAGCGATTCAAATCATTTTGCCAGATTTCGTGTTGACCCAGCATGAATATCTGGCAAATCTTTCAAAGGCTACGGCCTTTCGTACAGCCGTACCACCGGCAAATCGCGTTTGCATTATTCCTTACCCTACTCGGCGCCGTTACGGCGCAGGTAAACCCCTGGGTGCTCCGGTATACCGTCGATACCGTCCAATCGATGCTCGACAAGCATTGGGGCATTCTGCAAGGCAAGGAGCTCCTCCTGCAAATCACGGCGATACTGTTCGTGAAAGAAATCGTGAACACGTTCATCGTTTTCGGGCAGCGGTATTTTGGTGAAAAAATCCGTATCAAAGTTTCCAGCGACCTTGCTCAGAATGCCGTCAACCGCATCCTGACTTACAATCTGGCATTTTTCAGCGATAACGAAAACCAGAAAGGCAAGCTGCAAACCCGCATCGACCGAGGCGCGGAAAGCCTCACAAAACTGATCCAGAACTTCTTCATCGATATTCTGCCATTGTTTGCCAATGCGGTTGTCGCGCTGGGTATTATGTTCTCGGCCAATTTCTACGTCGGCTGCATTGCATTGGCCATTCTGCCGGTCTATTTCTGGGTAAGCTATAAGCAGGCCGGTCAGTTACAGGGCGTCCGCCGCAAATTGAAACGGCAGCGCGAGAACAAAAGCAACGGGCTGATCAACCTGATCGAGTCGGTGATTGTAATCAAGTCCTTCGTGCGCGAGAAGCTGGAAGGCGAAAAACAGTACCGGCTACAAATGGAGCTGATGGATTCGCAACTTAAAACGCGGAAAACCAACTTCACCTACGACGGTATCAAAAGCTTTATTGAGCAAATCGGCGTGGTACTGATCATCATTCTGACGGCCTACCTCGTGCTCGACCAGCAGATGTCTATCGGAGCGATTATGTTCCATATTCTGCTATTCAACAACGTCTCCGCCCCTATCCGCCAGCTGCACCGTATTTACGACGAGATGAACGACGCATTGACGTACTCCGAGGGATTTTTCGATATTCTCGATGCCAGCAGCTCCGTAGAGACCAGCGGCGAAACCGTGAAACCGCAATTCCGCGGCGACTACCTGCTTCGGAATGTGTCATTTGCTTATCCAAATGGTACAAAGGCATTATCGGGCATTCATATGGAAATCAAATCCGGGCAAACTACCGCATTGGTAGGGCTATCGGGCGCGGGCAAAAGCACATTGATCAACTTGCTGGTTGGCTTTTACGCGCAGGATACGGGCGAGATACTGCTGGATGGAAAACCGCTAAAATCCTACGACCTGTCCTCATTGCGGAATGCGATTGGCATGGTACTCCAGAAGAACCACATTTTCAAAGGCTCCATTGCGGAAAACATTTGGTACGGCAAGCCCGATGCCACCTGGGACGAACTTGTAGAAGCTTCCAAAAGCGCCTATCTGCACGAGCAGATTATGGAACTGCCGAACGGGTACGAAACGGACGCGCAACTGCTTTCGGGAGGCCAGCAGCAGCGCATTGCCATCGCACGTCTTTTCCTTAAAAACCCACCCATTATTTTCCTCGACGAGCCTACGGCCAGTCTCGACGCCATTGCCACCGAGCAAATCAAAAACAGCCTCGATGCGATCAAGAAAAACCGAACGGTCGTAATCATTTCGCATAGCCTCGCACAAATTCTGGATTCGGATCAGATTTATGTCATGAAAAAAGGACAGATAGTAGAATCCGGTAAACACGAGGACCTATACGAGCAAAATGGTATTTATAGACAAATTTTCAATGCTTCGGCGCGAAGCCTGAACCTCGGAAAGATGCTCGAAACCATGAGCCGCGACCAGGATTGAAAAATTTTTAAATATTTTTTCGGATCGCTGATCTAAAGAGATCCCTCCGTCGTATGTCGTTTCATGATGACGAACGACCAATCCAGAACTGCCGGGCGTTGCACGCCATTTGCGGTTGGGTTTTAAGATACAATTTAATTATTGTGGAGGGTAAGGTAATACATAGAGAGGGTGGCGAATGTCACCTTCTCTTTTTTTGTGCATAAAAAAACTCCCGGAGCGGTTCCGGGAGTATGATATTGGAAGAGGTCTATGTGATATTAATGGCTTTCTTTCTCTTTTTCCAGATTAAACAGATCGTTCAACACGTCGATCAGCGTTTCGGCTTCTCCTCTCTTACAAGCCGCTTTCAATTGAAGTACCGGCAGTTTGAGGATTTTCTGCATCATGCTGGTAGTAATGCGTTCCACTTTTTCCAGCTCCGATTCGGTGAGGTTTTTCGTAAAACGGCCCAGCTCTTCCTTGCGTATCTGTTCTAGTGCGCCTTTCAGCTTTTGAATTGTCGGTGAAACAATCATCTCGCGTGACCAGTCGTTGAATTCCACTACCGCTTCGCTGATGATCTCTTCCACATGCGGAACAGAGTCCAGGCGGCGTTGCAATGCTTCATCGGCCTTGGACCGGATCGAATCGATCGTGTAGAGCATTACCCCTGGCACTTCCTCTACTTCTGGCGACACGCTGCGCGGCACCGAGAGATCGATAAAATATTTGAACGACATGCCGCGGAGGCGTACCATCATTTCCTTCGTGAAGAACGGCTCTTCCCGCTGAATGGATGATACGATAATGTCGGCATTTGAGATTTCTGTCTCAATATCTGCAAAATCCGCAACCCGGAAACCCAGTTCCGCGCCCAGTGCTTCGGCTTTGCTGCGGGTTCTGTTGACGAGTGTCACCTCCGCATTGGTATTCTGCGAAAGGTTCCGGCACACGTCCGTTCCGATCTCGCCCAATCCTACCACGAGGATTTTAGGATTTGGCATCAGCCCTTCAAGCAATTCGACGGCCGCGTAGGAAACGGAGGCAGCGCCATCGCGGAAGAATGTCTCCTGCGCAACGCGTTTGTTTGCAAAAAATATGGTGTGAAGCAGCCGGTGTAGGAACGGCCCGGCCATATTGAGGTCGGCCGACCATTGGTATGCATGCTTGATCTGGTTCGGGATTTGCATATCCCCTACCACTTGCGACTGCAAGCCTGTGGCTACATGGAACAGGTGCTGCACCGCCGCGTCGCCTTCCGAAAACTGCTCGAAATATGCTTTGAAACTTTCTACGTCCTCAACCCCTTTTTCGATCAGCAAAAGCTTGATAATGTCTTCGTTAAGATCGGTAGCGGAGGAGTAGTATATTTCGGTACGGTTGCAGGTGGAGACGGCCAGAACGTCGGCGATATCGAAAAAATCTTTAAGACGAAGCATCATGCTCTTTGCTTCCGCCTCATTCAATGCAAGCTGTTCCCTGATAGCAAGAGGAGCATTCCGATGTGATAAACTGACTGATTTGAACTGGTTATACATCACTTGGTCTAATTCGATTCACAAAAATACTGTACAAAAATCATAATATAAATGTGGAACTATGACCGTTCACTTATTTAGAAAGCATTTAAATAAAACTGCCATAAGTCATACAAATTTCATCCCTGGAAAGGTCGGAAAACATGATCCTCGTCATATTTTGAACTGACCCGTGAGGGTGATGAAAAACGGTCGTAAAGCCACTAAGCTTAAATTATTTGCGTTATTTGTAAACTATAACATTAACATCGGGTTTATTGTGCCCGACCCGTAATGATCAGCGAAACCCCAAAAGAAAAACCACGTTTCAAGCTGCACCCCGTAGCCATTTTGAACAGCCAGCGACTGCGCCGGTCACTGATGGATACTTATGACCAGAAAAGTTTTTACAAATACGTGATCGGGATTATCCTGCTCATCCTCAGTATTGGTTCGTTGTTTTATACCGACAAGCTGGTAGAGGAACTTGAAGAACGTGAGGAAAGGGAGGTTCAGCTCTATGCGGAAGGTTTGCGATACGTTGTGAACAGCCCGCTGGACGAGAATTTCACGGTGATTTACCAGGTTATTGAGGATGCCGTGAATTTCTACCAGATTCCGGCCATTTACGTGGATGAAAACAACATCCCTAATCCCAACAAGAACATTAAATTCCCTGCCAAAGTAAGCCGGCAGGAACGCGAACGCATTATCCAGGAAAAGCTGGAAGAGATGAAACTCGAACATCCACCCATTCCGGTGGAGCTGGGCAAAGGCCGGGCGGGAAAAATCTATTACAGCAATTCGTTTTTGCTTACACAGCTACGTTACTACCCGTTTTTGCAGCTTTCGGTGATGCTCCTGATCGGCTACCTGGCCTACCTCGCATTCAGCTCGGCAAGGAAGGCCGAGCAGAACCGGGTTTGGGTCGGTTTGGCGAAAGAAACTGCCCACCAGCTGGGCACGCCGCTGTCCTCGCTCATGGCCTGGGTGGAGTATTTCCGCAGCGACCCGACGATAGATCCGTCCATCGCCGAGGAGATTGAAAAGGACGTGATACGGCTTGAAATGATCACGACCCGCTTTTCGAACATCGGGTCTGTTCCGACCCTCCGGCAGGAACCCATAGCGGATATTGTGACCCATTTTATCAACTACCTCGAAAAACGGGTTTCTTCCAAAGTAAAATTCGAAGTCCATAACCAGCTTGCCGAAGAGCAAACCACCCTATTGAACAAAAACCTGTTTGAGTGGGTGATCGAGAATATATGCAAGAATGCGGTGGATGCGATGAGCGGTGTAGGCGAAATTCATGTTACGCTGCAAGCTCCCCCCCGCGCGAAGGAAATCTGGATCGACATTGCCGATACCGGAAAAGGGATGAGCAAAGCACAGGCAAGCAAAATATTCAATCCTGGTTTCAGTACCAAGAAACGCGGCTGGGGCTTGGGCCTAACACTTGCCAAAAGGATTATCGAGAACTACCACGCCGGCAAGCTGTTCGTCAAAACCTCGGAGGTAGGAAAAGGAACGACATTCAGGATAATCCTGAATGCCGATATTATAGAAGAATCTTAGGAGATTACGGCAGAAGCGGAACTACAACGGTATCCGTCATGATCTCGTTGCTGACCCTGAATGCGCGGTCGATAATGCTGGCTTTGAATTTCACCGTAGTCGGAACCGCACTGCGTGATTTAAAGAAACGGGCATTCAAATCGAGTTTACCCTTGATCGGCCCGGCTTTCCCGTCCAGTTTCAACCTTGGGAAAAACTTGAACGAATCACCGCTCATGATCCTTTCAGACCAGGTGCCGTTCTTTTGCTTGATCATTGTAACCAGCCTGTAATTTGCTTCCAGATTCCAGCCAGGTGCATCCATATATTTTTTGGTAAAAACATCCCTATCCTGTACCTCCGCATTGGTAGCACCCAGATCACCATCACCATCCTCGAAATCAACTGTGATTGTTACAACTTCTGTTTCCCCCGTCGGCGCTCCATCTACACTATCGATTTGCGTATCCTGCGAGACCCCATTATAGTAAATCGCCGGCGTATCACTGAAATCGGGAATATCGACACAACTCGCCGATGCAACCGCCAATAGTATGAACAAGGAAACTTGCAGCTTCATATGAGTTCTATTTTTAACTTTGCTTTTTTAGTATCTACGAAAGTAAGAGGATTGGAACTTCAAAACAATAAATCCATTGCCGAAATACGGGCAGGGCTCCGGGAGCAGATCGTGACCTTCGAACCGGCCGATTTTGAGTCGCTTGCACTCAGGGTTTTCCGCTTTCAGGCCGAGTATAATCCCGTTTACAGGGAATATATCCGGCACCTGGGCGTCGATCCGGCACGCATCTCCGGTTTGATCCAAATTCCCTTCCTTCCAATCCAGTTTTTTAAGAATCATCGCGTCGCTACGGGGCACTCTTCCGACGCGTCAGTTATTTTCCAGAGCAGCGGGACAACCGGCCAGACTACCAGCCATCATCACCTTTACGATGAACCGCTTTACAAAGCCGTTTCATATCGTATTTTCCAGCACAACTATGGCGACCTGAACCGCTATCATATCCTGGCCCTGCTACCGTCATACCTTGAACGAAACAATTCTTCGCTGGTGTATATGATGCAGCATTTTATTGAGGAGAGCGAATCCGAGTATTCGGGCTTCTACCTTAATAATGCGGGTGAAATGCTGCACCGCCTGCGCCACCTCGCCGATAACCCCGATGGCAAAGGCATTCTGCTCCTGGGTGTTACGTTCGCATTGCTGGACCTGGCCGAAAGCAGTTTTGACCTATCCTTTCTTCAAAACATCAAGCAATTCACGGTCATGGATACAGGCGGGATGAAGGGGCGGCGGAAAGAGCTGCTCAGAGAAGAGGTTCATGACATCCTTACCGCGAGCTTCGGCGTGCCGGCCATCCATTCGGAATATGGTATGACCGAACTTCTTTCGCAGGGCTACTCGCATGGTGACGGCCTGTTCGTGCCCGGGTATTCGATGCGCGTCCTATTGCGCGACATCAACGATCCTTTTGCGATCAGCGATCACAACCTCGGCTCGTCCAAAACCGGCGGCATCAACGTCATCGACCTGGCCAATCTCGATAGCTGTTCATTCATCGAAACCCAGGACCTCGGGCGGTTCGGGGAAAAACCCGGGACCTTCTATGTCATGGGCCGCTTCGACAATTCGGATATCCGCGGCTGCAATTTAATGGTTCTGTGAATCGTTACAATGACCGTGCTGCGCATAACCGCCCGGTTACATTTTAATATAAATTTAATCCCTCCGAGTACCCTCTGAAATAGCCTGATACAGCGCTGGTACCTATATAGAATCATTCTAACCAACATATGAGTCAGAATATTTCATAAATTAGCAGGCTGTTCAAAATTGCATTTATCAAATGCAGAATTTCACTTTGGATTGTTAACCTATATTAAGTATATCAGATGAAAAGACGTGATGCCCTTGGTCGTGTGGCACTATTAATGGGTGGCACACTCTCCGCGCCCACCATGCTGGCTTTTCTGGAAGGCTGTAAGTCCTCCACAGAGACTGCCTCAGCAATGACTTTTCCGTTCTCCACGGATCGCAAGGCTCTTGTGTCGGAGGTGGCTGAAATTATCATTCCAAAAACAGATACCCCGGGAGCAAAAGACGCCAAAGTGGGTGAGTTTATTGAAATGATGCTGAAAGACTGCTACGCGGCGAAAGATCAGGAAAGCTTTAACAAGGGCCTGGCAGAGTTGGAGAAGAAGGATTTTCTGAAAGCAAAACCGGAAGAACAAACCAAGATCCTGAAAGAGATGGAAGCCAATGCGAAAGATGAGCTCGCTAAGGCTGGTGAGGAAAAGAAAAAATATACCGAAGCAGGCAAGGAATATACCGACGCCGGTGTGCCATTCTTCCGCCTGATGAAGGAGCTGACCCTTCTGGGCTACTTCACATCCGAACCAGGTGCTACCCAGGCGCTCGAATACGTTGCCGTTCCGGGGCGTTACGACGGCTGCATCGACCTCAAACCAGGTCAGAAAAACTGGGCAATGTAATTCCCAAACAACCAAGTAAGGGCCGCCACGGCCATATTCTAAAATTTTTTGAAGCATATTCATCATGAATCTGAACATAAAAGCAACAAAACAAGCCACTTACGACGCGATTGTGGTGGGTTCGGGTATAAGCGGCGGATGGGCCGCCAAGGAGTTGACCGAAAAGGGTTTGAAAGTACTGATGCTCGAAAGGGGCCGGGATATCAAGCACATTGTAGATTATAAAACCGCTACCCTCGCACCGTGGGAGCTGGAACACCGCGGCAGGGTTACTACCGTAGCGAAAGAAGAATACTGGGCAGGTATCCGCACAGGCTATACCGCCAACGAAGAGCACCGCTACCTCTTCGAAAACGATAAAGAAAATCCTTACCTGGAAACCCGCAAATTCGACTGGATCCGCGCATACCACGTAGGTGGCCGCTCCCTGTTGTGGGGCCGCCAGAGCTACCGCCTTAACCCTGTCGACTTTGAAGCAAACGGTAAAGAAGGTATCGGTGTAGACTGGCCGATCCGCTACGCCGACATCGCTCCCTGGTACGATTACGTAGAGAAATTCGCGGGTATCAGCGGTGCCAAAGACGGCCTCGACGTGCTTCCCGATGGGCATTACCTGCCTCCAATGCAAATGAACTGCGTTGAAAAGCACGTCAAAGGCGAAGTGGAGAAGAAATTTGCCGGCCGGCACATTATCATGGGCCGCGCCGCTCACCTCACGCAGCCGCAGGCGTTCCATACCGAGCTCGGACGTGCAGCGTGCCAGTTCCGTAACATGTGTATGCGCGGATGCCCGTACGGCGGCTATTTCAGCACACAGGCGGCTACATTGCCCGCAGCTCAGAAAACCGGTAACCTTACATTGCTCCCGGATTCGATCGTTTCAGAAGTTATTTTCGATGATAAGCTGAACAAAGCGACCGGTGTGCGCGTGATCAACCAGAACACGCTTGAAACCAAGGAATATTTTGCCAAAATCATCTTCCTGAATGCATCGGCGATCGCTTCTTCATCGATCATGATGAACTCGAAATCGAAACGCTTCCCGAACGGATTGGGTAATGATAGCGACCAGTTGGGCCGTAACATCATGGACCACCACCTGGCAGTAGGTGCAAGAGGTGATGTAGACGGTTTTGAAGACAAATACTATTTCGGACGCCGTGCGAACGGTATCTATATTCCACGCTACCGCAACTGGGGCAACGACAAGCGTGACTACGTGCGCGGGTTCGGTTACCAGGGTGGCGCAAGCCGCGAAAGCTGGGGCCGTGGCGTCGGAACCGATGGTTTCGGTGCTGATTTCAAGAAGGAAATCTCGCAACCAGGCGGGTGGACGATGAACATCGGTGGTTTCGGCGAAATGATCCCTGACGAGAAAAACCGCTTTACGCTGCACGCTACTGAAAAAGACAAATGGGGTCTCCCGGTAGTCGTTTTCGATGCGGCTTATGGCGAAAACGAGAAGAAAATGCGTCAGGATATGATGAACGACGCAGCTGAAATGCTCGAAGCGGCCGGTCTGAAAAACGTGACACCTTACAACGACGAATCGAAACACCCGGGTATCGGTATCCACGAAATGGGTACGGCACGTATGGGTAACGATCCTAAAACTTCTGTTCTGAACAAGAACAACCAGGTTTGGGGCGCAGAGAACGTATATGTTACCGACGGATCGTTCATGACCTCGGCATCCTGCGTGAACCCGTCGCTGACCTACATGGCAATGACCGCGCGAGCAGCCGACCACGCCGTGAAGGAGCTCAAAAAAATGAACATATAACGGATCCCGATCCGTGTCACGCTAAAACCTCGCAGGTAAATCCTGTGAGGTTTTTTCTTTTTCGGTGTAACCCTTTCCGGCTATTTATCAGTATTGCCTGTAACCGTTCCCTAAACCACCTTGTTTTGAAAGAAACTACTACCCTGCCGCCTCAACGTGTTTCGTCTGTCGACGCATACCGTGGATTTGTAATGTTCCTCATGATGGCCGAAGTGCTGCGGTTCGGCAGAGTGGCCGAGGCATTTCCGGAGAGCGCTTTCTGGGCATTTCTGGATTTCCACCAAAGCCACGTTCCCTGGGTAGGATGCTCGCTGCACGACCTGATCCAGCCTTCGTTCTCGTTCCTCGTCGGGGTGGCGCTCCCCTATTCGATGGCCAGCCGCGCCAGCAAGAACCAGTCGGTGACAATGATGTGGGTACACACGCTCCGGCGTTCGCTGATTCTGATATTGCTGGGGATCTTCCTGCGTTCGATGCATTCGGAGCAGACCAACTTTACATTTGAAGATACACTGACACAAATAGGTATGGGGTACCCGATCCTTTTTGCCCTGGGGATTGCTTCCGAAAAGATTCAACGTGACTCGTTAGTCTGGGGTGTGTTAGGGGTGATCTTGGTAGGTTATGCGACCCTGTTTGCATTATACCCGCTCCCGGGTGCGGATTTCGACTGGTCGCAAACGGGAACCACGGCCGACTGGGAGCATAACCTGAAAGGCTTCGCTGCCCATTGGAACAAAAACACCAATGCAGCCTGGGCATTCGACCGCTGGTTTTTGAATCTCTTCCCCCGCGAAAAACCGTTCGAGTTCAATGGCGGCGGTTACAGTACGTTGAGCTTCATTCCCACGTTGGGAACCATGATATTGGGCTTGATCGCCGGCAAATGGCTGAAATCGGCCAAGTCATCAACCTTGTTATTGAAACGTTTTCTGACGACTGCGGCGGTGCTGTTGGTACTTGCATTGGCATTCCATTTCACAGGCCTGAATCCGATTGTAAAGCGCATCTGGACACCCGCCTGGACGTTATTCAGCGGCGGCTGTGCGTTTCTGCTCCTCTCCGCATTCTATTTTGTGGTAGACGTGAAAGATTTCAAATCCTGGTTCTACCCGCTGATCGTGATTGGTACCAATTCGATTGCAGCTTACGTAATCGCAGACGGGTTCGGAAGTTTCATCCGCGGATCGTTCAAAATCCATTTGGGGCAGCATTACGATGCGGTCTTCGGCGAAGGTTACGCCTCGCTCGTGAGCGGTGCATTGATCCTCCTAGTTGAATGGTTGATCCTCCGGTGGATGTACAAAAAGAAGATTTTCATCAAGATCTGAGATGGGCCCCTATCTTTGGGGTTATTCTCAACTATTTTTCCCATGCTGAAACTTCAAGCAGTACACCATATAGCAATCATTTGCTCCGACTATCCGAAGTCGAAACAGTTTTATACCGAGGTCCTTGGATTTGCCATCGACAGGGAGGTTTTCCGCGAAGCGCGCAACTCCTACAAACTCGACCTTTCGCTGAATGGCCAGTACATCATCGAGCTGTTTTCGTTCCCGTCTCCGCCCGCACGCATATCTCGCCCGGAGGCTTGCGGACTCAGACACATTGCTTTCCAGGTGGAAAATGTGGAAGAAGCCATCGCCGATTTGAATGCAAAAGGGATTTTCCCGGAACCTATCCGCGTGGACGAGTTCACAGGAAAGAAATTCACTTTCTTCTCAGATCCCGACGATCTGCCAATCGAGTTGTATGAAATTTAAAGAGAACAGGATCAGGCAGCTGCCGTGAGACCATAGCTGCGTTGGTTGCCTGATTCAAGTTTGCAGAGCATATCGTAAAACTCTGAAGTGCGGGTGAGGTGCTCGTCCATCAAGCGTTGCGCTTCAGGTTCGCGGTCGAGATAGTACCGGAGCGATTTGTAGAGCTGAATAGTAGCCCCTTCAATTTTTTTAAGGCAGGAAGCCACTTCTTCCCTCCCTTTTGCATTCCCAAGCAATTGCAGCGAAGTATGAGAAGTGATCTGATTTTGGTCGGCCAGTTCCTTATCGTTGAGAAAACATTTGAAGTAATCGTACACAGCACGGATTTCTTTCTGGAACAAAACGGCGCTGAGATGCCCCTGGCTTAGCACTCGCCTGAACGGCCCCATACCGTCCATCTTCAATGCTTCCAGATACAAAACTTCCCTCTTCTTCTGCTCATTCCATAATGCCCTGATCATCTGAATGAACTCTTTGCCTTTGCTCTCCTCCATGTGCTCTAAAAGTTAAAGCGTTGTAGAAGAATTTCTTAAAAAATTGTACCTGAATCCGCCCCAATATCCAACTTCATAAGTATTTAAATAGTAATTCTCTTTTAAGTCATAAAAACCGTTTAATAAACTTTTTTCAAAATATCGGACACAAAATTGACGCTGTTTTGTGGGCAAATTTTGCCATAGCTGTGGCCCGTGAGATGGGGAAATGTGGATCCTGCAAACCACATACCCAACCGCATTTTTTTGTCCTGACCAGAAAGCCGCTAACTTTGCTGGCTTTACAATATTTGAGCGCTATCGCGGTTTTTATTGAGCAGCGAAAGCCTAATACAAATTCTGAACATGTCTAAAATTAAACTTCATATTGGTCTCATTACGATTTCACTTGTAAGCGCATGCAGGACTACTGCCCCGCCGAAGCAAACGGTAGCCGAAACACAACCGCTACTCGAAATCGGAAAAGAGCAGTTCTCCCTCGATGATTACCAGGATTCATACAATAAAAACAAGTACGCATCCGATTCGACCAAAGCATTAACTCCGGAGGAATATCTTCCGCTTTATACCGATCTGAAAATCAAAGTACTGCAAGCAAAATCAGACGGAAAGGATACTACACTCGACTACCGTGAAGAAATAGCCTCCTACCGTGACCAGCTGGCAAAAAACCATCTTGTAGATAAGGAACTGGTCGAAAAGCTGACCAACGAGGCTTATAACCGCCTGAAACAGGAAGTACGGGCGTCGCATATCCTGATCGGCGTTTCCGAGGATGCCTCACCGGCGGATACGCTCGAAGCCTACCGTGCTGCGATTGCCCTCCGAGGGCGCCTCGAAGAAGGCTCGGATTTCGCCGATATGGCATCCCGCTTCTCCAAAGATCCCGCCGCAAAGACTACCAAGGGCGACCTGGGCTATTTCACGGCATTCCAGACGCTCTACCCGATCGAAACCGCAGCTTACACATTGCCCGTAGGCAAAATCTCGCAGCCTGTCCGGACGAAGGCCGGTTACCACCTCATTAAAGTCAATGACCGCCGGACCAACCGCGGCATGGTGCGCGTGGCGCATATCATGGTAAAGGTGGATACGACAGGTACCACGGCCCAGAAAGAATCGGCCAAGACTCGAATCGATGAAGCGTATACACAATTGCAAAATGGTACGGAATGGAATATGGTGGTCGATAAGTATTCCGACGACCGTGAATCCAGAAAAAACGGCGGGCTGCTACCCCTGTTTGGCACCGGCCAGATGGTACCGGAGATCGAGGAGGCTGCATTTGCGCTGACCCGTGTGCAATCCTACTCGAGACCTGTGCTGACGATGTACGGCTGGCACATTATCCGCCTCGTCGAGAAACGTCCGATTGAAACACTAGCCAACATGGCGCCATCGCTCCGCAAAAAAGTCGTAACCGATTCGCGCGGTAAGGTAATCGAGCAGGCTAATGCCAAGCGCCTGCGCGAGAAATATGCTGTGCAGGAAGCGGCAGATCAATGGCAGCAGGTTGCCGCATTGGCCGACAGCACATTGCGGACCGGCAAATGGGATTACCAGCGCGCCGTTTCAGCCGATTGGTCTACCGTTACCCTTTTTCGGATCGAACAGCGGCCTTATGATGCATTATCGTTCCTGAATTACGTAAAACGCAAGCAACAGCCCCGCCCGAAAGACGCGTCTCCTGCTGTCGTTTTCCGCCGCTACTACAACGATTACCTCACCGAATCGCTCGTCGATTACGAAAAAGAGCATTTGGAAGAAAATAATCCGGAGTTCCGCAGCCTGATGAACGAAATCCGCGAAGGCGTACTGCTTTCACAAATCATGGAGGAGCAGGTTTGGCAGCGCTCGCTTTCGGACTCTACCGGGCAGCGTAGTTTTTATGAGAAAAACAAGACTCGCTACAACTATCCGGAACGCGCATTCGCGACCATCGTAACTGCCAAAGACACGCAAACTTTGAACAGCGTGAAAAAAACTTTGGCTACCAGCCCCTATAAGCTGGAAAGAAAGTCGAAGGAGCTCTTGTTCCCCGTCAATTCCGCAGAAATAGGCAATCAGCAGCTGGAAGCGCTGAATGACCTCTATATTATCATGGAAAAAAATGCGGATTATGTAGTTGAAATCGCCGGATACCGCTCTGCCGACGAGCCGGAAATCATTTCTTCGACCCGCGCCCGCAATGTTGTAAAATATTTAAATGCACGAAACATCCCTATTCTGCGTATCATAGAAAAAGACTATGGTTCTTTCCGGCAAACGGCCGAACAGGAGCGTAACCGCAGAGTGGCATTCCAGTTTTACAGCCAGTCGAAAAGCGATGTGGAAAAGGTTTACAATGCGGATGCCCCAGGCTCGGTAACGATCCGGGAAGGCTATTTCCCTAAAGCCGATCCGCTATTCGCTGGTTTCAAATGGCAGGCAGGCGAGCAGACGGCCACCAGCGATGGTGGCTTCCTGTGGGCGAATGTGGCGAAGATCGATCCACCGCGCCCTAAAACATTCGCGGAAGCGCGCGGAACGGTGATCAACGATTACCAGAAAGAGCTGGAAAAACTATGGCTGGCGAAGTTGCAGGAGAAATATCCGGTCAAAGTCAATGCACAGGAATTAGAAAAAATTAAGCGTTAGCCGTATTTTAGCATTTATAAATCGAATCTGTTTCATTTTTAGGAGTTTAATTCAATAAAACCCGCAATAATCCAAATCAGCATACAAGGAAAAATATGAAAGTAAATAAATGGATCGGGGCTCATTTGATAGCCGCTTTCATGCTGCTGATCAGCGTGATAAGCTACGGACAAGGTCAGCAGGGAGTGAGCCTTGACAAGATCATCGCCAGGGTCGATAATCACTACATCCTGAATTCGGAACTGGAAGAGATGTATAACCAGTACAAAGCCGAAGGACGCCAGGCTCCTGAAAAGTGCCAGCTGCTGGAATCTCTGATCATCAACAAAATGCTTCTTGCCAAAGCGGAAATCGATTCGGTGACGGTGGAAGACAAAGATGTCGACGGTGAGCTGAATGCGAAAATGAACTACATGATTCAGCGCTTCGGTTCGGAGAAAAACATCGTGGAAGCCTATGGCAAAAGCGTCGAAAACCTCAAAAGCGAGCTTCGCCAACAGGTGAAAGAACAGAAAATCGTTGAAAAAATGCAGCGTACAATCTCCGGTAATGTGAAGATCACACCGGCGGAAGTGCGCAAGTTCTTCAACTCTATTCCCAAAGATAGCTTGCCTTACATCCCTTCCGAAGTAGAGGTAGGACACATTGTTAAGAAAGGTACCGTTACGCGGGAGCAAAAAGAGAAACTAAGGCAGCAATTGCTGGACCTGAAAGCACGGGCTGAAAAAGGCGAAGACTTTGCCATGCTGGCGCAGGTTTATTCGGAGGATTTGGGGTCGGCCAAAGTTGGCGGTGACCTCGGCTTTGCCAAACGCGGTGCCATGGTACCCGAATTTGAAGGCGCTGCATTGGCACTTAAACCAGGCGAAATGTCGGGAATTGTGGAATCGCAATTTGGTTTTCACCTGATCAAACTCCTCGAAACAAGAGGGGCCGAATACCACGCAAGACACATTCTCCTCCGCCCCGACTACAACAAGGGAACAGATATGACTTCGGCGACCCGCGCGCTCGACAGCCTCCGCACGCTCATTAAAAGCGACACATTGAAATTCGCGAAAGCGGCTCTGGACAACTCCGACGACAAAGAAACTGCCGAATCCGGCGGCCTTATCCAGGACAGAAGCACAGGACAATCCAAACTTACACTCGACGCTTCCATGGACCCCGCATTGTATTTCGCGATTGATACCATGAAAGTAGGCGACTTGAGCATGCCTGTTTCGTATCGTCTTGAGGACGGCAGCAGCGCAATGCGTATCCTTTGGTACAAAAGCAAATCGGAACCGCATACCGCTAACCTGCACGACGACTACGAAAAAATGGCGCAGATCGTACTGAGCAACAAGCGTAACAACGCGCTGGAAGAGTGGTTCAAAAAAGCCCAGGGCGACGTTTACATCAGCATCGAACCCGAATACAGAAATTGCAAAGTACTTGGGCTGGCCGCCAACGCCGACGATTTATAGCGGTAAAATGGCGGTAATCATTGCTTTTAACGAGTGAAAATCTAACCAAACATAACGTGAAGTATTCATCGGACGTAGAAGCTGCCGAAGCTATGAAAATAGCTTATGATAAAATCCGGAGTGAAATCGGGAATGTGATTATAGGACAGGATGAAGTTGTTAAAAGACTGCTCACCGCCATTTTTTGCCAGGGGCACTGTTTGCTGGTAGGCGTTCCGGGGCTTGCAAAAACACTTCTCATACAAACGATAGCTTCTTCGCTCGACCTAAACTTCAATCGGATCCAGTTTACGCCCGATTTGATGCCTTCCGATATTCTCGGCTCGGAAACACTCGACCAGAACCGGAATTTCAAATTCATCAAAGGACCGATTTTCGCGAACATTATCCTCGCCGATGAGATCAACCGGACGCCGCCCAAGACGCAATCGGCGTTGCTGGAAGCCATGCAGGAATATTCGGTTACCATTGCAGGTGCCAAACACCCGCTCGACAGGCCGTTTTTCGTACTCGCTACGCAAAACCCCATCGAACAGGAAGGTACTTATCCCCTGCCCGAAGCCCAGCTCGACCGCTTCATGTTCATGATCCAGCTCGACTATCCTTCGTATACCGAGGAGGTGAATATCGTCAAGAACACGACCAGCGATAACCGTTACCAGGTTAAAAAAGTGATCAGTGCGGAGGAAATCACCGATTTCCAGCACCTCGTGCGCCGCGTACCCGTAACCGACCATGTGATCGAATATGCGGTGAAACTGGTACACAAAACCCGGCCGAAGGGGAGTCTGGCCATTAAGGACACCAACGACTACCTCGAATGGGGAGCCGGCCCGCGGGCGTCGCAATCGCTGATTCTGGCTGCAAAATGCAATGCATTGCTTTCGGGTAAATATTCGCCGGATATCGAGGATGTGCAAGCGGTTGCATTGCCGGTGCTACGCCACCGCATTATCCGCAATTTCAAAGCCGAGGCGGAAGGTATTTCTGTCGACGACATTATCGGAAGACTACTTTAAAACCAGTAAGAATTTACTATTTCAACATTATAAGTTTGTGTCGTTCGCGGATGGCACAAACTTTTGTTTTTTAGCCCAAACCAATTATTCCACATCATTACAATGACGACCATCCAAGGCAAAAACTTCATAGGGTATGCGCTATCGTCCGAGGGTGAAAAGCACTTCAAAGCTTACGCACCAGGGAGTGACAGTTACCTTCCCGAGACTTTTCAGTGCGCGACCATTGAGGAAGTAAATAAAACAATGGAGCTCGCTGAAAAGGCATTCGACAGCTACTCGCAGGTACCGGCGGCCGAGCGCGCAGCTTTTCTGATTGCCATTACCGAAGAAATCCTCGCACTGGGTGATCACCTGCTCGAACGCGCAAGCCTCGAAACGGGGTTGCCCATTACCCGGCTGCAAGGCGAGCGAGCCCGCACGATCAACCAGCTCACCCAATTTGCCGAACTTCTGCGCGAAGGTTCCTGGGTGGAGGCTTCCATTGACACCGCCCTACCCGACCGCGTGCCCGCTCCGAAACCCGATATTCGTAAAATGCTTGTGCCGATCGGGCCGGTAATCGTGTTCGGTTCGAGTAACTTTCCGTTTGCCTACTCGGTGGCCGGCGTGGACTCCGGCCCTGCATTGGCGGCAGGGAACCCTGTGATCGTGAAAGCCCATCCCGCGCACCCGGGCGTAAGCGACCTCACCGCACAGGCGATTGTGCGTGCAGCCGACCGCACAGGCATGCCCGACGGAACGTTTTCAATGCTTTATGACGATGGTTTTGAAGTCGGTACGGCATTGGTGAAGCATCCTGCCAGCAAGGCTGTCGGGTTTACCGGCTCGTACCGGGGCGGAATGGCGCTTTTCCGGCTGGCACAGGAGCGCGAGGAACCCATTCCGGTATTTGCGGAAATGGGCAGCGTAAATCCGATTGTGGTGTTGCCCGAGTATTTGAAAAACAATGCTGTTCAGCTCGGAAAGACGCTCGCGAGCTCGGTGAGCCTTGGGGCCGGACAGTTTTGTACAAATCCGGGACTAGTGTTTGTTACCAAAACCGAGGGGCTGGAAACATTCCAGGATGCTTACAAAACTGAAATCCTGCGTACACCTTCGGCTACCATGCTGACGGCGGGGATTTGTAAAACCTATTACAAACTGCGTGGAGAGGCATTGGAACAGTCGAACGTTTCGGCATTGGCTATTTCGGATGTGCGTTCGGAAGGTCAGAATCAGGCAGAAGCTTCCATTGCGTTGGTTTCCGGTCAAAATTTCATGGCCAATCCGAAGTTGCATGAAGAAGTTTTCGGGCCGTTCTCGCTGCTGATTGTTTGTGAGGATACCGACGAATTGTACGATGCAGTAGCCCATTTGAAAGGCCAGCTGACAGCGACATTGATTGCCGAGGAGGCGGAGGTAGCGCATTACCCGAAAATTGTGCGGCAACTGGCCAAAATATCCGGCCGGTTTATCATGAACGGCGTGCCTACCGGCGTGGAAGTTTGTCCGTCCATTCACCACGGCGGCCCGTTCCCGGCAACGGCGGATTCTAAGTTCACATCGGTAGGAAGGCATTCGATCCTGCGATTTGTACGGCCGCAATCGTTCCAGAACTGGCCGGACGCACTTTTACCCGATGAATTGAAAAACAGCAATCCGCTGCGCATTTTCCGGCTCGTCGACAACGTCCTGACCAAAGAAGCCATTAATTAAACAGCGAGTCCGGGTAACCGACTTCCACCAGAAACAAACCTTCCGCCGGGGCCTGCGCCCCGGCATTTTTTCTGTTCCGCGAAAGGATTATCTGCTCAAAATCGGCCGCGGTGATTTTTTGGCGCCCAACTTCCAGCATTGTGCCTACCAGCGCACGCACCATTCCGCGCAGGAAGCGGTTCGCTTTTACGTGAAATACGAGCATCTCACCCGATTCCACCCACCGCGATTCGGTGATGGTACAGCGGAAGTTATTCACATTCGTGTGGATCTTGCTAAAACTTTCGAAATCATTATGGACCAGCAGTAATCCAGCTGCTTCATTCATGCGTGTAACGTCCAGGTTCCGTCGCATTGGGGTCGCCAAATCCGTGAGAAAGGGGTTTTTCTGATAAGTAATGCGGTATTCGTACTTCCGGTGCGTTGCCGCAAACCTGGAATGCACCTCATCACCGACAGGAATCATACGCTGAACTGCAATATCTCTCGGAACCAACGCATTCAGTTTATAAACCAGCAGATCGGCGTCAGAAACCGGCTCGGGTAAATCAAAATGGGCAAATTGCTGTTCTGCATGAACACCGGCGTCGGTGCGACTGCTGCCGGTAAGCTCGATAGGCATTCGCAGGACTTTGGCGAGGGCTTCTTCGAGCACCTGCTGGATGCCCAATGCATTGTTCTGTTTCTGCCAGCCATTATAGGCCGTGCCGCGGTAGCTGAATTCTAGGAAATAGCGCATTTTGCAAAATTAAGCCAAACCTCCGGATTTACGATTTCGACGGGCCGGTTGCGGAATTTGCGGGAAGAAGGTTAACTTTGAAAATTGGAAAATTTCATTTTAGTATGATTACGGAAGACAAAAAAGAAGAGAAAAGCCTGAATTTTATCGAGGAGATTATTGACGCTGACCTGCAATCAGGAAAATATACCCAGATTATTACACGCTTTCCCCCCGAACCCAATGGCTACCTGCACATCGGGCATGCTACCAGCATTGTCCTCAATTTCGGGCTGACCAAGAAATTTCCGGGTTATACCAATCTGCGATTTGACGATACCAATCCGGTGACCGAAGACACCGAATACGTCGAAAATATCAAGAATGACATCCGCTGGCTGGGTTTTGAATGGGAGAATGAGAACTATGCTTCCGATTATTTCGACACCCTTTACGGCTATGCGATCAAGCTGATCAACGAAGGCTTGGCCTATGTGGACGACTCAACGTCGGAAGAAATTGCAACGCTGAAAGGAACGCCTACCGAGCCCGGCAAGGACAGCCCCTACCGCAACCGCAGTGTGGAGGAAAACCTTGCACTTTTCGAACAAATGAAAAACGGCGATTTCCCCGACGGAAGCCGCACGCTGCGTGCCAGAATTGACATGGCGCACATCAATATGCTTATGCGCGACCCCATTTTGTACCGCATTAAGCACGCGCATCACCACCGCACCGGCGACAAATGGTGCATTTACCCGATGTACGACTTCGCACACGGGCAAAGCGACGCCATCGAAACCGTCACGCATTCGATCTGTACGCTGGAATTTGCTCCGCACCGCGAGCTTTACGACTGGCTGATCGAGAAACTCGGCATTTATACCTCACACCAATACGAATTCGCCCGCCGTAACCTCAATTATACCGTCACCAGCAAGCGCAAATTGCTGCAATTGGTACAAGAAGGCCACGTGAGCGGCTGGGATGACCCGCGTATGCCGACCATCAGCGGGATGCGCCGTAGAGGTTACACCGCATTCGCCATCCGCGATTTCTGCGACCGCATCGGCGTTGCGAAACGGGAGAATATGGTGGATGTAGGCCTGCTGGAATTCTGCGTTCGCGAGGATTTGAACAAGCAGGCATTGCGCCGGATGGTGGTACTCGATCCATTAAAAGTGGTGATTACCAACTTCCCGGAAGGCGTCACCGAAATGTGCCACAGCGAAAACAACCCGGAAGACATTTCGACCGGCAACCGGGAAATTCCATTCTCGCGCGAGATTTTCATCGAAAAAGAAGATTTCATGGAAGTACCTTCTAAAAAATACTTCCGCCTCGCGCCTGGCAAGATGGTGCGCTTGAAAGGTGCTTACATTATTCAGTGCGATGATTTTGTAAAAGATGAAAACGGCGACATCGCCGAGGTGCGCTGTACTTACATTGAAAACAGCAAAAGCGGCCAGGATACGACCGGCATTAACGTAAAAGGAACTTTGCATTGGGTTTCCGCTGCGCATGCGGCTGAAATTGAAGTACGGCTGTACGACCGCCTGTTCTCGGTCGAAGATCCGTCGTCGGAAGAGGGTGATTTCAAAGATTACCTGAATCCGGATTCGCTGCACATAATCACCGGCTATGCCGAACCGGCATTGCTGGAAGCAGAAGAAGGTGAATCGTTCCAGTTCCTGCGAAAGGGCTATTTCGCCAAAGACCCGGATAGCAACGCGGAGAAGCTGGTTTTCAACCGGACATCGACATTGCGCGATAACTGGGCGAAGGCTGCGAATTGATCCCGGAATTAATCTTTCTAAATCAATCTTCTTGCCGTCGACTTAAAGTCGACGGCATTTAATTAGATTGCTTACAAATAAACTTGCTTGGCAAGAAGTTTGAATTTATCTTTGTGCAACAATTTCCACGATTCAAATCCTTGCTGTCAGTGAATACCCAGAATGAATTGTTCAGTACCGCTAAAGGTTACAGCGTACAGTGTGATTTAACTTCCCGTATTATCCTTCACTTTGGCGATATCAAAGCTCCTTTTAAAATCCTGGATTTTTTGAATTTCCGCCGGTTTATCAACAGCATCGATATCCACAGCAAACTTTTCGACCTGTCGGACGAATCTGATTATGAGTTCGTTGAGGTGCCCCGCCTTAACATGGGCCATAGAATGACCCTTTGCGAAGTAATCCAACTGCGCGAACTGGTAAACGGCACCCACTTCGCGATCGAGCTTAATTCCATGCTTCACGAAGTTCTCTTTTCAGAACAAGAATTAGTCTAAATTACTCATTCAGACTATATTAGACCGTTTCCAAATTTCTAAAACGATTTGGAATCATGAACTTTCGCATGATATTTGCACTTGTTAATACACGAATAAACAGGCAAAATCATGAAAGACTTACTTAGAGCACGTACTTCCCTCAAAGAGGAAATAGAGATACTTTTGAACAACCAGGTGAAGATGGAAGCAGAAGCTTCTGCTAAATATCTTGCCATGGCTTCGTGGTGCGACCGCAACGGTTTCAAGCACAGCGCCAAGTATTTCATGCACCAATCCGATGAAGAACGCACCCACATGCTGAAAATCTTCAACTACCTGATGACAGTAGGCGGCACGGCGATCTCTCCTGAGATTTCAGGTGTGAAACAGGAATATCCAACTTTCAAAAGCGTATTCGAAACAGCACTTCAAAGCGAAATCGCCGTAACGCAGTCGATCAACCGCATTGTTACCGCAGCACGCAAAGAAGAAGATTACGCTACGGAAAACTTCCTGCAATGGTTCGTGAGCGAGCAGATCGAAGAAGAAGACAATGCACGCCGCGCGATCGAGCTTTTCGATGTAATTGGTGAAGATGGAACAGGTTTGTATGTGATCGACAAGGCGATCGGCAAGATCGGTTCCGAAGAATAATACAAGTTTCTTATCTGCAAGAATAGCTGCCCAAAAATGCACTGCCCCCAAAAAGTTAGACACTTCTTGGGGGTATTTTTATGGGTAAAAACAATAAGTACGGTCCAAAATTCAGGCTTAAACTGATCAAGCTGTATTTGAAGGGCGCTAGTTTCAATGGTTTGGCAAGCGAGTTTGGAATATCTAAGCATCTGATACAAAAATGGGTTGGACACTATCAGCTGCATGGCGTTGCAAGCCTTCTACCTCAATACGGCCGTGTTTATTCGAAAGAATTTAAGTTGCAGGTAGTGAGGGCTTATCAAGGCGGGCAGCTATCTTTGGGCCAATGCTGCTTGAAATATAAGATCCCCAGTCCCAGCACGTTGATTACCTGGATCCGACAATATGAGCAGTCTGGTATAAATGGTTTCAACAATGCCCGTGGCCGGCCCCGCACGATGACAAAGACAACCTCATTTAAACGAACATACGGTCCCCTTACCCGGCTGGAAGAGTTGGAACGGGAGAATTTGTACCTACGTGCCGAAAATGAAGTGCTAAAAAAGCTGGAAGCCTTAGCCCAGCAGGAGCAGCAAGAAGCAGCGCAAAGAAAAAAGCGCTAGTTATTGATGGGTTAAGGCAAAAATACCCGCTTGAATTACTGTTGCGACTTTTGAAAATCCCCAGGAGCAGCTTCTATTATCACTTGCAAACCAGGCCGTTACTCAGTAAACATCAGGATGCAAAAAGCCGGATCAAAACAATCTATCATCAGCACAAAGGCAGGTACGGCTATCGCAGGATTACCCTGGCCATCAAGAAGACAGGCAACTGCATCAACCACAAAACAGTTTTGAAGCTGATGAGGGAGTCAGGGTTGAGCGCGCTGATACGCGTTAAGAAGTACTGCTCTTACAAGGGAGAAACAGGCACTATTGCACCCAATGTTTTAAAACGGGACTTTACAGCTGAGAAACTCTGTCAGAAATGGGCAACCGACGTCACCGAGTTTAAAGTCAGGGATCAAAAGTTGTATCTGTCGCCGATTATCGACCTTTTTAACGGCGAAATTATTAGTTACAACCTCTCGCAGTCCGCCAATTTCAAACAGGTCACAGATATGCTGAAAGCGGCATTTAGAAAATTAGATCGTAAAACAGATATGACAATGCATTCAGACCAGGGATGGCAATACCAAATGAAGGCGTATCAACGGATGCTGGCCGCCAATGGCATCACACAAAGTATGTCCAGAAAAGGAAACTGCCTGGACAACGCTGTGATCGAGAACTTCTTTGGTACCATAAAATCCGAATTGTTCTATCTAAAAAAATATGATTCGATCCATCAGTTAGCCAAAGAAATTAAACAATACATCGCCTACTACAACAACGACAGGATCAGGCTCAATCTAAACGGAATGAGCCCGGTGCAGTACCGGGCTCATCACACTAATCGATAATTGTTAAACCGTCCAACTTTTTGGGTTCAGTCCA
>Ga0209676_1000335_pt1 | contig 90378 bp, 72 predicted proteins | sample AraplaCvi_mLB_r2_FD_184282 | JGI IMG/M metagenome (GOLD analysis project Ga0209676, IMG submission 184282) | Arabidopsis root microbial communities from North Carolina, USA - plate scrape MF_Cvi_mLB_r2 (SPAdes) (version 2) | ecosystem: Host-associated > Plants > Roots > Endosphere | place: USA...
TCCATGCCGGGCCTTCCATGCCGGGCCTTCCATGCCGGGCCTTCCATGCCGGGCCTTCCATGCCGGGCCTTCCATGCCGGGCTTTTCCAAGCGCGGTATTTTTAGTAATTTCCCCAGTAAATTCAATAGCGCAGCTATTTAAAACCAGCAATGAAAGAAGAAAATAAGGAGAACGAACAACAGATCAATGTGGAGCTGTCGGAGGAAATGGCCGAAGGTGTGTATTCCAACCTGGCGATGATCGCCCATTCCAACAGCGAATTTATTCTTGACTTCATCCGCCTGATGCCCGGTGTCCCGCGCGCGAAGGTGAAGGCCCGGATTATTGTAACCCCCGAGCACGCCAAACGCCTCGTAGCCGCATTGCGTGATAATATCCAGAAGTACGAAGACCAGTACGGCCCCATCCAAAACTCCCAGGACAGCGAGCCTACCTTCAACTTCCCGATCAGTTTCGGAGGCCCCGGCGGCGAGGCCTGATCAGTTTTTCACGATTTTCCAGGACCGTTTATGACCATTCTGAACGGTCCACAAAATATAGCTCCCTGTGTTGAGGTTGCTGATATCCCATTTAATAAGCTTATCGCTGGATTGCTTCGAATCTACGATGACGCCCTTAGGATCGGATAGATGGTAAACGATCGATTTGCCGTTTTGCTGCTCATGTTCGATCACAACTTCTCCTAAGCTAGGGTTAGGGTAAACACTCACTTTTGGCCACTGCGATTCCGGCATACCGGTAATTTGCGTTGCGATAACCCGGATCGTATTGCCGACTTCCTGGGTTGCGCAATTTTTATCAACGAGGCGGGCCACATATAAGTCCAAATCGGTCTGCTTAGTCAGTACAAAAGGCGCAGTGTAATGGGGCAGTTGGGTGAAAATGCTGTCCGATGGTGCCAAAAAGAAGGTCCAGGGCTTTTCCCCTGTAAGATCAACCGTGATGGTTGCAGTGTCGATCAACGGGATTAGCTCCGATTTACTAATGGAGATCTTAGCCGTAGGAAGCTCATGAATGTTGATGCGCAGCGAAGTAGGTGCGTACATCTCCGGGGCGAGGGTTTTTAACTGGAGTTCGATGCCCTTCCCTGTAAATGTACCTGGTGCCTTGAATGTGATCTGCCCATCTCTTAGGCTCAGATTAGAAACCGAAATGCTTGTTCCATCGGATTTTTTCAATACGGCGGCGAATACCTGGTCTGCTATTGATTTGCCGGTTGCATTTACCGTTACGGTAATGCTGTCATTGGCGCAATAGTCGCTCCTGCCGGCTTCGGTAAGGTCGAACTGCGGGATAGTCAACCTCGCGATTCCAAACTGGCCAGTAAGCCAAACATGGTTGTTTACGTCCACTGCGATGTTGTTGGCAAGGTTGCGCAGCTGAATGTCTTTGGTCAGCGACTCCCAAACATTTCCATTATACTTCAAAATGCGGGTTTGTTCGCCGGAAACCATTGCGTAGAATTCGCCGGCTGGTGAGCTCGCAATCGCCTGAATCATACCGCCAGCAACCTGTGGATGCCACCGATCCAATACGGTCCAGTGGTTTTTGTCCCATAGCGAAATGCGGTAAGTGTAGTTGTTTTGGTCGTACTGCATGATCATCATTTTCCCGTCAGGGCTGATGACAAACTGTTCCATCGTTGTAAGCAGATCAGGATGGGTAGCGGAATTGATCTTTTCCAGTTCGGTCCCTTCCATATCCATTACTATAATTTCACCATTGCCCCAATTACCGAGCGCAAGGACCCATATTTTGTCAGCCATCACAACGACCTTTCTAATGAGCCAATCCCCATTTAAAGTTTTGATGGGAGAAAGCCAGGTATTGTTTTCTTTGTATATTACCTTTTGGCTCCAATAGATATTGCTGGTTGGATCGTAATCGGAGAGATAGTCACCAAAATAAAAATTCCTGACCAGGGCAGGCTCGGATGGATTATCGTTTGGTAACTCGACCCTGCGGAAGTACGTGTTGGTCTGGCTGCTCATAATATGAATTTTCAGGCTGTCGTCCACTTGCAGGGTAGGAGATATCCATGTGAGACCAATCAGCCCGTTGGTTTTATGCCTGTCGAAGACTTCATAGGACAGATCGTTCTGGTTTACCCTCACAAACCCCTTGGCGAGGGATGTGGTCCAGAGATTTTGGGAGGTTAATGCGATCCGGGGAAAGGGCTGATTAAATACATCGGGTCCCAATCCGGAGAGAAATGTCAGGTTCGAAGGTAGTGCATTGCCGCCTGTGTTAAAGGAAAATGCATGATCGATTATTTTAACCTTCGGATATTCGGCCATGCTTTCATTCCATTCCTCAACCCTGAAAAAGAGCTTGCTGTTGGGTGGTAATTGTGAAACTACATCGAGTACTCCTCCGTACTCTTTATATTCTCTTGTAAAAAGGGGATCTGTAAATTCTGGGTTACCGGCTACGCTTACTTTAATTTTCGGGAATGCGGTCTGTGCGCCATATGAAAATGGAAATGTGGTAGGGGCATCGCCGTTGAAGGGCAGGGTGAGCCCATATCCCGGCATGGCATTAATGGAAAAAAAGCCTGTTTCTGACCATTTCCCGGCTCCTTGCGCATTAATCGCCCTCACTCGCCACTTCACCATACCCGCATAGGTCGGGTTGTATTGGACTTCGGAAGTGGTGGAAACTGTGCTGAAATACAAATTTTGAAAGAATAGATCTATCGGATGAGTAACCTGGACCTCATAGCTGGCCGCGCCGGGTACGGCGGGATAGGACAACGTAACAGGAACGTTCACAGGAAAAATCGGAGGCGTGTCTGCTATCGTTATTTCAGGAGGGGGTAATTGTCCCGCAGTTATTCTGACGGTCGCGGATTCGGACCATTCCGATGCTCCGAAACTGTTGATAGCTCTTATCTTGACAAACAAGTCACTGTCCGTTTCGAACCCCCTGATCAGGAACCCATTGAACGGTACGGACACGGTCTTGCTGCCGGAGAAATCGGGACTGGACGAATACATGATCTCGTAGGAGAGCGCTGCGGTTGATGGCGCCCAGAAAAGAAAATCTCCTTTTGAAACCTGTGTTTCGCGGGCTGGCTGGGGCGTATTTGGCACGCCTGTCATTTTTGCAAAAACAGCATTGGCATGGTCGCGCATGACTGCCTGGCAAAGCGGGTGAAATGTAGGCTGGGCAGCGCAGTAGCTCATAATAGTAGCCGAGCGATTCGAAAGCGCTTCGAGCGATTTATCATAGCACGAGCCTTCAATGCTGCTGCAATAGTCGATCGGACCACCCGGCCACCCGCAATTGTGCGTGTGCGGCGATCCAAAGTTGTGTCCAAACTCATGCATCATCAGTTGAGGGTAACCCAGAGCAGAAACGCTCGTCGCCCCTGAGATATATGCCACGCCAGCCGCGCCGGTTACGGATTTGGTATAAAAATAAGCCCGCTTGTCAAACTCCCGGGTCGCCGTAGGCATATTGGTCAATATGCTGAGCAGCGAAAAGATATTGTCCGTTTCGCCATACGGGTCCGTGCCGGCACTCTTGAAAATGCGGACATTACTAACCACCATGCGTGTATTGATCTCCCGCTCATATACTTCCGATACTTTTTGAATATCCTCCATTACCTTCCGCGTGATCAGGTTCGTATCACCGTCGTATTTTAGGTAGGTCTGATAATCGATATCGATCGCAATGCGACATATGTACATTTCTCCGGTGGCGAGCCGTGCGTTTTGTTGCTGTAACAAAAGCGGAGCCTGTGCCATCTTATCAAGAACAGCTTTGGGCAATGCTTCATCAGACGTTCCACAACTAACCTGCAGTTGTTGTGCGAAGGGGCGAGAAAGTGAGCAGAGAAACAGAAAGGCAATGTAGAAAAAACGCATATGTATAGGGAGGTTGACGAATGTTAGTTTAAGTAACCAAATTGGACTATAATGTAAAACTCCTTGGCTTTTACTGAGACACATTAATTCACCCTAAGCGTTGTAGCGACGGATTTGTAATAGTGGAAATTTGATGTTAAGTTCTGTAAGCGAAATGTAAGAATGGCTATATCGCTATTAATCAGCCACTTCGCGAATAAGTAGTTTGGCTCCCTATGTGATTTTTTGTAACTTTTGCCAAACTCTTAATCACCATGGCATTATTCAAACTTTCAATCAACAACCGTGCATACAGCGCAGACGTGGAGGGCGATACCCCGCTACTGTGGGTATTGCGCGATAATCTGGGCCTTGTAGGTACCAAGTACGGGTGCGGAATCGCGCAATGCGGCGCTTGTACCGTTCACCTGGATGGCAAAGCCGTCCGCTCCTGTGTATTGCCGGTGTCGGCAGTAGGCAAAGCAAAGGTGACCACGATCGAAGGGTTGTCGGAAAAAGGAGATCACCCGGTTCAGAAAGCGTGGGACGAAGTGGATGTGGCGCAATGCGGATATTGCCAGGCAGGCCAGATTATGACGGCCGCGGCATTCCTGAAAGAAAAGCCCAAACCAACGGAAGAAGAGATCGTCGGAGCGATGAGCGGCAACCTTTGCCGTTGCGGAACTTACCACCGCATTCGCGAAGCCGTGAAAGTTGCAGCTTCTAAAACCAACTAACCATGAGCACGTTAAATCAGACATCGCGTCGCGACTTCATGAAGATCGCGGCTGCGGCCGGTGGCGGCTTGTTCCTGGGGTTCAACTGGTCGGACACGACAGCGGCACCCGTTGTGGTGGATGCGAAGCAAATCGCTGCGGGATCGGTAAAGTTCAATAGCTACCTGTCCATCGGTTCGGATAACATTATAACCATTGTTTCTCCAAATCCCGAAATAGGCCAGGGTATCAAAACTGCATTTCCTATGGTGGTAGCCGAAGAGCTGGACGCCGAATGGAAACTGGTGAAAACCGTGCAGGGTAAACTGGACAATGCGGCATTCGAGCGGCAGGTGACGGGTGGTAGCGGTGCTGTTCCGCATTCGTGGGAGCGCTTGCGCAAGGCGGGCGCGACGGCGCGGCATCTGCTTGTGAACGCAGCGGCGACCAAATGGGGCGTACCTGCGGCCGAAATCACGACTGCGGATAGCAAATTGTTCCATAAAGCATCCGGTAAATCTGCCAGCTATGGAGAATTCGCGGAGGCGGCTGGAAAGCTCACGGCTCCGACCGACATTAAACTGAAAGATGAAAAAACATTCAAGCTGATCGGGCAGTCGGTCAGGAATGTCGACAACAAGAATATCGCGACCGGTAAGCCGCTTTTCGGGCTGGATTTTTACCGTGAGGGGATGCTTTTTGCGATTATCCAGCGTCCCAAGGCATTTGGTTTTAAACTAAAATCCGTTGATTCGGCGGCGGCCAAGGCAATGCCCGGTATTGTGGACGTCGTTACTTTCGAAAACAGCGTGGCGGTAGTCGGTAAATCGACGTGGCAATGCAAAAAAGCACGCGAGGTTCTCAAAATCGAATATGAAAAGGCGGCCGACCTCGAAAGTTCCGAGGACCATAACCGCATTTTCTCCAACCTGATGGACAATGGCGAGGCCACCGTACGCAGGAAGAATGGCGACGTTGAGGCTGCTTTCAAGGGTGCCACGAAAGTGATTAAAGCTGAATACCAATGCCCGTTCCTGCCTCACAGCCCGCTGGAACCCATGAACTTCTTCGCACACGTACGCGAGGATGGCGTGGAGCTCGTAGGCCCGACGCAAACGCCTGATCGCGCTCGCGAGGCAGCCGGAAAAATTACCGGCTTCCCGGTTGAAAAAATTACCGTGGAAATCACAAGGCAGGGAGGCGGTTTCGGGCGCAGGCTTTCGGCTGACTTCGCCATTGAAGCAGTACATGTTTCCAAACTGGTGAAAGCGCCGGTGAAAGTGATATGGACACGCGAAGACGACATGACCGGCGGAACCTACCGCCCGGCGGTGCGCTATCGGTTCGAGGCTGCATTGGATAAAAATGGTGAAATGATTGGCTACAAGCTGCGCGGCGTGGGTATCAACTCCGGTAATCCTACCCGCGAGGATAATTTTCCTTCCGGCTCTGTGGATAACCTGCTGATCGATTCGGTGGAGCACAAATCGGCCATTACGACCGGTCCGTGGCGTGCGCCTATTACTAATTTCCTCGCTTATGCCGAGCAGTCGTTTATTGACGAAGTGGCTGAGGCAGCGGGTAAGGATCCGGTGCAGTTCCGCCTCGCCCTTTTGGAAAAAGCGAAAAAATCACCGGCTGGTGAAGTGAAATATGACGTCGACCGGATGATCGCGGTGATTAAACTAGCGGCAGAGAAAAGCAACTGGGGTAAGAAAAAAGGCGTTCACCAGGGTTTCAGCGTTTACTTTTCACACCGGTCGTACGTGGCCCAGGTAGGGGAAGTAGTCGTTGAAAAAGGCAAGCCTACATTGAAAAACATCATTGCGGCCGTCGATTGCGGCATTGTGATCAACAAAAGCGGCTCGTTGCAGCAGGTCCGCGGCGGGGTTGTCGACGGTGTAGGCCATGCGATGTTCGGAAATATGACTTTCAAAGCCGGTACTCCCAACCAGAGCAATTTCAATGGTTTCCGTTTGATCCGCATGAACGAGATTCCCGAGGTCGATGTGCATTTCGTGGACAACGGCATTTCTCCAACCGGCCTGGGTGAGCCTGCGTTGCCGCCGGCGGGAGGAGCAGTGGCCAATGCGTTTTACAAAGCGACCAAGCAGCGCCTGAGGAACCAGCCTTTTATTAATGAGGAAGCTTTCAAAGGCATTTCGTAGGTATCAAATCATGCAAATTGTAAGGCAGTAAGGTGAAAATGTGATACCGCATTTTTATCTTACTGCCTTTATTTATAGCAGGGCGAAGTGTTACCTGTTCGGCCCGTTTTTCTTCCTAAACCATTCCATTCAAATGAAAAAGATCGCTATCGTGTTTGTTGCATTGATATGCCTCGCTATCACGGCATTTACTATCGCGGAGTTTCCGCAAACCGACATTTCAAACGGGGTGATCAAGGCCAAACTGTATTTGCCTGATGGAAACGATGGATATTACCGGGGCGTCCGCTTCGACTGGGCGGGCGTGGTGCCGAGTTTGGAATACAAAGGGCATACCTACTTCGGCACGTGGAACCAGGCGCCTTACGATCCCAAGCTGCACGACGCGATTATGGGACCCGTGGAAGAATTCACACCGCTGAATTTCGATGATGCAAAGCCGGGAGAGCAGTTTGTCAAGATCGGTGTAGGCGTTCTGACCAAGCCCGACGATAAAAAGTACTCTTTCGCAACTAATTATGCGATTAAAAACCCTGGTAAGTGGTCGGTAACGAAGGGTAAAGACCAGGTTGCATTTACCCATGAATTGAAGGACGAAACCGGTTATGGCTACGATTACCATAAGACATTGAAACTGGTAAAAGGAAAACCGCAGCTCGTTTTGGAACATACATTGAAAAATACGGGCTCCAAACCGATCGTGGCGAGTACTTATAACCACAATTTCTTCATGATCGACAACGAGCCGTCGAATGAGAACATCCGCATTGTGTTTCCTTTTGAAGTGAAAGGCGAGGGCAAAGGTTTCGGGAGTATTATCAATGCAAACGGTAAAATGCTGAACTATTCGCGGGAGGTAGTCAAAGGCGACCAGGTTTTCAGCGCCGGTTTGCAAGGCTTCGGACCTACTGCAAAGGATTATGATATCCGGATTGAAAATACCAAAACAAAGGCTGGCGTGAGGATTACCTGCGATCAGCCACTGGAAAAGCTGGTTTACTGGGCTTGCCCTACCACCTCATGCCCCGAGCCCTACATTAAGATCGCCGCTCAGCCGGGCCAGGAGATCAAATGGAAGGTGACTTACGAGTTTTACACCTTTTAACGAAGAGCAGCCGGATTTTTCTAAATTCGCACCGCATTTCAACAGACTAACGAATGGGTTCGCATAAACACCTGGATAAAGCATCGGCCGCCGGGCTTCTGGTAGCATTAGGGATTATTTACGGAGATATCGGAACGTCGCCGCTCTACGTAATGCAGGCGGTGATCGGTACCAACAAGATTACGAGTGATGTCGTTTACGGGGCTGTGTCCTGCATTTTCTGGACGCTTACCTTGCAAACGACCATCAAGTATGTGATCCTCATTCTCAGGGCCGATAACAAAGGAGAAGGAGGTATCCTGGCATTGTTCGCCCTCGTGCGTAGGCGGGCAGCCTGGCTGACGGTCCCGGCCATTATTGGGGCAAGTACCCTGTTAGCCGACGGGATCATTACACCGCCCATTTCGGTGTCGTCCGCGGTGGAGGGTTTGCGTATACTTTATCCCGATATTCAGACGATCCCCATTGTGATCGGCATTCTCACGCTGCTGTTCATTATTCAGGTTTTTGGAACGACGATCGTAGGCCGTGCTTTTGGTCCGGTGATGATGATTTGGTTCCTCATGCTGGCTGTTTTGGGCGTTGCGCAGGTGATCGACCATCCCGAGATCATGAAATCACTAAGCCCGGTGTATGCCTACCGGCTCCTCGCCAACCATCACGGAGGCTTCTGGATGCTTGGCGCTGTGTTCTTGTGTACCACGGGTGCAGAAGCTTTGTACAGCGATCTGGGGCATTGCGGGCGTGGAAATATCCGCATCAGCTGGGTTTTTGTAAAGACCTGTCTGATCCTGAACTATTTCGGCCAGGGTGCTTGGCTGATAGTCCATTCGGGCGATCTGCTGAACGGCCGCAAGCCTTTTTACGAAATCATGCCCGATTGGTGGTTGCTGCCGGGAATTGGCATCGCTACCACTGCCGCCATTATCGCCAGCCAGGCGCTGATCAGCGGCTCGTTTACCCTCATTTCGGAGGCGATCCGGCTTAACTTCTGGCCGAAAGTACGGCTGGTATATCCGAGCGATCAGAAGGGGCAGCTTTATGTACCGAGCGTGAACTGGCTGCTTTGGGCGGGTTGTATCGGTATTGTGCTGTATTTCAAAGAATCGTCGCATATGGAGGCGGCGTACGGGCTCGCGATCACGCTTACGATGATCATGACCACGATCCTCATGTCGGTGTACCTCTATGTGAAACGGGTAAGCAAATCTATTGTGATTGTTTTCCTTGTCATTTACCTGGCTATTGAAGGTTCTTTCCTGGCGGCGAACCTGCTGAAATTTACGCACGGCGGTTGGGTTTCGCTGGTACTGGCCACGGTTATCGGCCTGGTGATTACCGTTTGGTTGAAAGCATATTATATCAAAATGCGACTGACGGAGTTCGAAAGCCTGGAAAAGTATATTGGTCCGTTAAAGGAGCTGAGCAACGACATCAGTATTCCCAAATACTCGACGCACCTGATATTCATGTCTAATGCCTCGCGGGAGAGCGAAATCGAGAACAAGATCATCTATTCAATCTTCTATAAACGCCCGAAGCGCGCCGATATCTACTGGTTTGTGCACGTGGAAACCACCGATGAGCCATACACCATGGACTATCATGTGAATACCCTCGCCGAGGACGATGTGATCAAAGTAACGTTCCGTTTAGGTTTCCGGATCGAGCAACGCATTAACCTTTTCTTTCGGAAGGTGGTGGAAGATATGGTGCTTAACAAAGAGGTGGACATTACCAGCCGCTACGAGTCGCTGAGCCGGCAGAACATCACCGGTGACTTCCGTTTTATTGTGCTCGAACGCTACCTGTCGCTTGAAAACAACCTGCCATTTATGGAGGAACTGATCATGAAGATCTATTTCGGGATCAAAAGCATTACTACGTCGGAGGATAAGTGGTTTGGGCTCGACAGCAGCTCGGTGAAAGTGGAAAAAGTGCCGCTAGTGTTAACCCCGAGTGAAAAAATCCGTATGAAAAGGGTATATAGCTAGTAAAAAGTCTACGAAGTATTTCGAGGCAGAAAGCAGGTTTTTAAAATCCCGTTTATTCAAAGGAGCGCCGCACATTTTGGGTATATCGCTACGCATTTTGTGGTCAACGCATTGGGAACTGCTTTCGAAGCCTGCCATTGAAGGCCTGGGAGTGTCGCAGGGTTCTGGAATGCTTTTAGTGCAAAAAGCCGCCATAGTAGAGGTAGTTTTTGTTCACTAAACCAGCATGGACCATGAAATACCTTGCATACATGTTCATTATGCTCCTGGGAATCGCAGGGGCATTTGCACAGAACCCGGTAACGCCGGAACCGTCTGTGCCACAGCCAGTACCGCAAAGTCCTGTTCCGACAACAGCACCTGAAACGAAGCCTGAATTCAATTCGCCGCAATCACCTGCCCGGCCTGCTCAGATTCCCTCAGAGGATACGCTCATTAAGGGACAAAAAAGCTCGGGAGCCGTGATTCACGATACGCTGATGCCTACCGATGACAAGCGAAAAGAGCGCTCGGAACGGCGTAAAAACCGCAAAGGAACGGCTGAAACCGATGACACCACTTCGGTGAAACCGCAAACAGATCCCGCGGGAAAGCCCTGATAACGGAGAGATCAGAAACTGAAAAAGCCCGGGAGAGATTCCGGGCTTTGGTGTTTAGTTTCGAGAAGAGAATAGGCTTTCGTGAACTAGTGTGCGTGATTAAGGGATGAGTGGATGTACTGGTCGTTCTGCCGGTGCGTAGCAGGCTCCAGATCGTCTTCCCAAAACGGTTGTGTGACCACCGCTTTGTTTTTGTTGACCCACGTACACCAAACCTTCCCACTGAACACCCGTCTGGTAACGGGATATGTGGCTGATCCATTATGGGTAACCACGGTCTCGACGATCTGGTATTCGTCGACCTGCATGAGCTGGTCGCCGCCTTTTTCCTTCACCCAATCGTCTTTCATAAACTTAAAAGTGTCCATTGGTCATGAGTTGATTTATGCAGGAACATAAAAATCAAATCCTGTGCCAGAAATTATACATTTTCAAGAGCAGCATGGGTGTAGTACCTCTGTTGAATCGGCGGGCAGAAATATTTCAACAAAGCTACGACAAAGGCGGATTGGCGGCGAAAAGCCAGTTGCTAATCCATTTATCACGCTCGCTGGAAGGAAACTGATGAAATCGTCAGGTAATGTTTTATTGAGGATTCATCAGACATTCCTGAATATATGCGGTACTTCACAAGGCAGGCGCTACTGATTGTGGCTTTGCTGATCGGCTATCAATTGAAAGCCCAATGGAGGGCTCCCTATGCCAACAGCTGGATCGATTACAATAAGCCTTATGTCAAAATCGGGATATTGAAAAAGGGCTTGCACCGGGTTGCATTCTCATCCTTGCCGAAAGGTTTTCCTACTAGTTCTCCCGAAAAATTGCAGTTGTGGAGGCGCGGCAAAGAGGTGTCCATCATCAGCACATCGAATCAGGAAATTATTTTTTATGCTGTTCCGAACGACGGCGCAAGCGATTCGCTGCTTTACCGACCCATGAACTCACGGGTGAACCCATATTTCAGCATGTATGGGGATGAAGGTGCGTATTTTTTGACGGTGGGCGATAAGCTTGGCAAGAGGGCTCCGAAAATCAGTCAGCCAGCCGATCAGAAATTATCGCCATTACCATCACACGTTGAAAAAAACACGACCAGCTTAAAGGATGAATATTCGCTTACTACGCTGGTTTTCAACCGGCCCCAATTCTTTAACAGCTATTTTGAGTGGGGCGCAAGCCGCACGGGCAAAGTCGTTTATCCGGACTCATTGTGCATTCGGAATTTTAGCCTGAAATACAGGGCGAAAGGAGCAAATAAGGCCTATTTGAACTTGTTGTTACACGGAAGGAGTGGCACTGATCGTAAGGTCGAAGTTTACGTCGGTAAAACGACGCAGAACTTGCGGTTGGCGGCAACGCTCAACATCGTTGGGTTTAATTTCGTGAAGTGCACCGTGGAAGTTCAACCCGGGGACCTGGACACCGATCAGAATGGTGTTTTAAGGTTGAAATCAACGAGTGCCGACAGTTACAGCGGTTTTTCACTCACTTACTATACGCTGGAATATGCACAGGAATTCCGTATGGATGGACAATCGAGCAAGGAGTTCAGGCTGGAACCGGCAAAAGAATCTTGGAGTAGGATCGCGTTTACAGGCGTGCCTGCCCAGGCGATGTTCCTGGATATTTCAGAGGAAAATAGTCCTGTTATCATCGAATCGAACCCGGAAAATCTAATGGTGCAAAGGCATGCGGGCAAACACCAGGTTTTGCTTGTCGCCAGTGAAATTGCAAAGGTGGATGTGTCGAAGATACAGGAAGTAAAATTCAAGAAATACCCGACCCGGGAGCCCAATTATATCGTGATTACGACGGGACGACTATTGAACGCAGCTACGAATTTGGCAGCATATCGTGCCTCGGAAGCAGGCGGGAATTATACACCGGTGGTGGTAGACATCAAGGATTTGTATAATCAATTCAACTACGGAGAACCCAGCCCGGTTGCGATCAAGCAATTTATGGCTTACATGCTTACGGAGGGAGGGACTGATAAAATGCTCTTTCTCATCGGGCATTCAATCAGCCAAAACGAAAAAATGAAGCGCGAGTTGCCCGACGAAGTTCCGACGATCGGCTATCCTGCGTCGGATCTGCTGCTGGTCGAGGGGATCGCGGGAGCGGGAAGAGATGTACCTGCCATACCAGTAGGACGGCTCTCCGCATTTACGGCACAGCAAGTGCTTGATTACCTTCAAAAAATAAAGGATTACGAACATAACAGCGCTGGCAGCTACCGATGGCGAAAAAATGTGCTGCATGTGAGTGGAGGGGGAGACGTTGCAGAGATAACGCAATTCAGGGATATGTTGAAGACGCTGCGGCCGCTCGCCTGGAATGGGATCGTCGGCGCGCGCGTGACGCAATACGTAAAACAGCAAGCTATGAAGGAGGTTGAACCGGTGAATATTACCACGGATGTAAATTCGGGGTGCGGTTTGATCACATTTTTTGGTCATGGTTCCCCTCTGGAATCCGACCCGGATATAGGCTATGCGACGGATGCAGCCCGGGGATACAGTAATCTCAATCGTTACCCGATGATGTATTTCAATGGTTGCGGAGTAGGGAACATTTTTAGCGGCCGTTCTAATCCGAGCCCAAAAACTCCCCGGGCCAGTGACAGGCTCCCGCTGTCGCTGGATTGGTTGCTGGCTGCCAGGCGTGGAGCCATTGCGATTGTTGCCAATTCATTTGAGAGCTTCGTCGGCCCGGCATCGGGTTATCTTGCCAAACTGTACCAATATATGTTTTCCAATCCTGCTACGGCAGATCTGCCGATCGGGAAAATCCAATGGGCTGTCGCGAAGGATATTATTCTGAAAAGCGATGCGTACGGCATTGCCAATGCGCACCAGTCGATCCTGCAAGGAGACCCCGCATTGAAAGTGGTTACGATTGACAAACCTGATTATGCCCTTGATCCCGATAACAGTATTGCGTTGCTTTCTCAGTCGCCAGACCAAACCATGGAGAATTCCGATTCACTGCGCGTGCGGATAGTGATGGCAAATTATGGCAGGTTCAGGGTTGGAGAAGAGATTTCTGTTAGAGTAAACTGGCATGGAAAGCAGGGCGAAACAATCAAGCAGGAATCTATAAAGTCTTTCCCATATGAAGATACGCTCACCCTCGTGTTCCGTAATTCAAAAGACATTCAGAGCATCCGGGTGGAGGTGGATTCCGGGGAAGCCGTAACTGAACTCGACGAAAAAAACAATGTCGCTGAGCTGGATGTGGATTGGGAACTGGTGAAACAGGAGGCATCATTTGCTGGCCAGCACATCAACGACATTGTGGCACCGCTGGTCAATGTTAAATTGAATGAGCGAATTCTTAAAAGAGATGAGACAGTCGACCCGGAACCCGTGCTGATGATCACAGTATCCGACGACAGACCGCTGAAACCCGATGCGGCGCTGGTGGATGTATTCCTCAAACGTTGCCCTGGCGAACAATGCAATTTCGAAAAGTTGAGTTACCCGGAAGGTAAACTCACTTTGGAGGCGGATGGCCCGAAATCCTTTCGCTTGCGCTATGATACGGATTGGCCCCCCGGGTCGTATGAAATATTGATTAATGCGAAAGACCATTCGGGTAATTCATCCGCAACTTCATATCGGATGCCTTTCAAGATTGTCAATCAAAGAACTGGATTTTCTGAATTGATTGTGAGTCCTAATCCGGCTGGTTCGTACGTGCGATTTGAGCTGAAACAGGCAAAACATGCCGGCATTTCGACGGTTCGCTATCAAATTTACAGTCAGCAGGGGACGCTGGTGGAAGATAAAATACTTGCAATGGATTCTTTGCCCTCTACTACCGAATGGTATTGGCAACCTACCCACGCATCACATGGCCTCTATGTATACAAAATAATGCTGCTCGGCGATGGGCAGGAGGTAGTTCAGACTTTTAATGGGAAAGTAATTGTGATGAAATGAACGCCCGATTAGTTTTCGTCAAACCCTTCCGGCCTGCCTATCGCTCAAATACCTCCTCACCGGAATGTCGTAAATCACCATTACCCAATATGCAGCCATTGTCAGAGCCAGTACTCCGACGACGATAATGAAGGTCAACTGCATACCATCCGGCTTGTGGCTGGTGTAGTAATTTCCGAACATCCATAGTGCCGCATAATGCGTCATGTATAACGGATAGGAGATTTTGCCGGAGAATATGGAAAGTGCTTTTAAGCGGGGTGATGGCGTGGTTCCTGCACCCAGAGCGATTAGTAAAGGGAAATAAAATAACACTACCAGTGGCTCCGATAGCCAGTTCCATTGTGAAATAGGCATCAGGAATGCAAGCAATAGCAACGCCGCCATTCCCATCAATCCAAGCTTGTTTTGGATGATCCAGTTGGAACGGTAAATGAGCAACCCGGCCAAAAACGAATATGAAACGCGGGCGCATCCGTCCCAAAATGTGGGGCCGCTCCAACCGCCGAGCAGATTGCCCGATTGGTAAGCTACAAAGCAGATAGCCAGAGCGGACAAGATAGTCAGTAAAAGCAGATAGCTGCGGGCAATCCGGTAAAGCACCAATGCGTAAGCAATATTGGCTACATATTCCCAGAACAACGACCATGCAGGTGCATTGAAGCTGAACAGGTTGAATGCGCGATCGGCTATTGTGGGAAAGGGAATGAGGAATAGCGAGCACAGAAATGTGAGAACGACTTTACCGGTGCTGTATAGTTCGGGATGCCCTCCAAATGGGTCGAATAAGAACGCCAGCAGGCCCAATACCGATCCCGCGATAACGAGCGGATGTAGCCGGATGATGCGTGATATGAAAAAACGGCGGAGGCCCATTTTACCGATCCGGTCGTCGTAGGCGTAACCGATCACAAATCCTGAAAGGCAGAAAAAGAAGTCGACAGCCAGGAAGCCGTGGCCGATAAAGTTTTGGGAGGGATCGGTGTAAACCCATTCCATAAAATGAAATATAACGACGGCCAATGCAGCAACGCCCCTGAGTGCGTCAAGAATTTCGAAATGCTGTTTGGTTGGTGGGAGTGTGGAGGTGGTTCTGTTCGTGCTCAAATCTCGGATCTAAAAAAACTCAAATAACCCGACTTTGTTTCGGTTATGCAAGGACATGAAACTTTGATAGCAAAGTTTCATGTCCTGAAAAAGCGTAGTCAGAATGTGTATCTTATTCCCAGCCTTTGGGTTGTTTCAAATTTTTGTTGAGAATCGTTTGTTCGAGCGGAATCGGGAAATAGTAGTATTTCGCTTCGTTGAAACTTCTCGGCTGCTGCTTGTCCCTGCCGAACATGATATTGCCGGATGTTTCATTCGAAAGGTAAAAGCTACCGTCAGAGAGGTAGTATTTCACCACTTTCGATTTCACTTCTTCGGGAAGTCCGGCGATGGGGGCTTCTTCGCCCACTGCTTTCAGGATGGCGATGTCGGCAATGCCGTCGCCTGTCACATCCAGTCCGCCTAATCCGGGTACATACATACCTTTGGAATCCTGCCCGAGCAATGCACCGCTTTTCCAGCGATAAAGATCGTCGAAGCGTAGGCCCTCACAAGCCATTTCAGTGCGGCGTTCGCGACGGATTTCCAGAATAACACCTTTTGAAGCACCGGTTACCGCCGGGTACCGCGCTGCCAGATAAGGATCCGGGGATGAATTTGCCGCCGATAGGCTGAGGTCAGGCATTTTTACACGCCGCCTTAAAAGGTTTACTGTTTTGTCCAGATCGCCTTGTGTAATTGTTCCGAGTTCAGCCTTTGCTTCGGCATTGATCAGCAAAATTTCCGCATACCGGAAAATAGGAAGGTCTGTATAATTCAGTGCCCAACCTCCCCTCAAAGCGGGATCACGTGGATAAAATTTGAGTTGCAGGTAACCGCCGAAACTCGGTTTGATAATGTACGGATTGTTGGTCGACGGAACCGTCGAAAATCCCGGAGGCATGATCGTCTCGGCCATTCTTGGGTCGCGATCACGGAAAATTTCGGCAAACGTTTTTTTATCGTAACCAGGCAGCGAGGTAAATGCCGTTCCGTCTTTCATGAGAAATTCATTGGCCAGGCTGCCGCTCAGGGCCCATTGCCAGTCGAGTACCACATGGGTATTGTTGGCGACGCCTTCTTCCTTGCTATTCTTTTGAAGGAATATCACCTCCTTGTTGGCAGAAAGGTTATTGCTTGAAAACAATGCACGGAAATCGGCAGCTCCCGCCCCGGTATTGTAAATCTCAAACCCGCCTTTCTCCATAAGCTCCTGCGAGGCAGAGGCTGCTCTTTGCAGGAATTGGGGGGCAGAAGCTTTCAACCCAAGCTCGTCATGATAGGCTCTGAAAGTCCCCTCGTGTAAAGCTATTTTGGAAAGAAGCGCCAGTGCCGCCCAACGGGTTACCAAAGTGTTGTTGGTACGGGAAGGCAGTACGTTCGCAGCCGCAAATTCCAGATCGCTCATGACCGAATCGACGACCACAGTTCTCGGGTCTTTTGCTTTGTAAAGCATTTCCTCATCGTTGGTACCCATCACGTGGGAGTACCAGGGGACATCCCCGTATCTTTTCACCATGCGGTAGTAAATCAGCGCCCTGAAAAAACGGGCAACGCCTACATAATGGTTGATAAGAGAAGCGTCGCCGGTAGTTTTGGAGGTATTGTCCAGCATATAGTTGATACTGCGAAGCTGGGCCCATGAATTCCATCCGCCCACGGTAGCGGGTGTCACACCGCCGCGAATCAGGTTGTCGGTCTCATTTCCACCCGTGTAGATGGAAATGTTGTCGGAATAGATATCATCCCAGCTCGCGCCCAGGTTCCCATAAAGGCCATTGGTATAAGTTTCCAGGTCGCGGGGGGAATTGAAGAAATCTTCTTTGGTAATTGCGGTCTGCGGCGTTCTCTGGAGAAAGTCGTCGTCACAGGATGCAAGCAGGAAAATGCCTGCAAGAGTGAGTATATATTGAAAAAGTCTCATGTCAGTAAGAAATTTTATTCCTAAAAATTGAAGTTCAACCCGCATGAATAGGTGCGCTGAAAGGGGTAGGCAGCCTTTCCAAATGATTCCGGATCGATATTGACTTTGATATGCGAGATCTCAAAGAGGTTTTCTCCGCTGATATAGAAACGTACTTTTTCCAGACCTACCTTTTTGAGGATCGATCGTGGCAGCGTGTAACCGAGCGTAATGTTTTTCACGCGCATGTAGGCCGCATTTTGCAGATATCTTTTGTTAGGTATCCCCAATTGCTCCATATTGTCCTCGGCGGTGTAGGCACGGATCGCGGGGAAATAGGCATCCCTGTTGTCCGGGGTCCAGCTGTCGAGGTTCTGCACGGTAACGTTGGTCCATGGTTGGGCATAAACGCCCCAGAAATAAACATTTGATGCACCAGGGTACCAGTCGCGTTTGCCGACTCCCTGTAAGAAAGCCCGCAAATCGAATCCTTTCCATCCTCCCGAAAGATCGAGGCCGTAGGCCAGGCGCGGAGTCGAGTTCCCGATTTTGTACAAATCCCCGGGGTTATCAACGGTGCTGTTCCCCTTGTCGACAATGCCGTCGTTGTTGCGGTCTTTGAATTTCGGATCGCCTACAAAAAATTGGTAGGACTGATCGTCGGTACCCATCGCCCGTTGGTTAGGATGGTTTTTGAGTTCGTCCTCACTTTGAAAGAAACCTTCGATTTCCGCTCCCCAAATCTCGCCGATCTGCTGCCCGACGTAGTAGTTGCTGAGGAGTTTCGTCGGATTGTCGAATCGGGTAATGGTGGTCCGGTTGTCGGCCAGGGAGAAATTGATATTATAGAAAAACGGCGACCCGGCCAGCTGTCCTTTATCTCTCCAGTTCAACCGCAATTCCCATCCGCTGGTCTTGAGGTCACCGGCATTCACGCGCGGTACCGACGTCCCGAAAACAGCAGGCAGGGTTTTTCCTGCAATCAGCATGTCGCGGGTGTAACGGGTGTACTTGTCGAAATTGAATTCAAGCCTGTTGGAAAAAAAGCCTAAATCAAGGCCAAAATTGAGTGTAGAAACGGTTTCCCAGCTAAAATTGTCGGAAACTGCGCCGGGAGCATTTACTGTCATCGGGCGACCGGTTCCCAATATCTGACCCACCTGGGCGCTGCTCATCGTAGGAATATAATCGTAGTTGCCCGCTGCGCTTTGGTTACCCAGCGAGCCGTACGAACCTCGAACTTTTAGCAATGTGAGGCCAATGGCACTCTTGACAGGCGCCATAAACTGCTCTTCGGACAACAGCCAGCCGGCAGATGCAGAAGGGAAGAAACCCCAGCGCTTGTTTTGAGGAAACCGGGAAGAGCCGTCATATCTTCCGTTCAATTCGAGCAAATAGCGGTTTTTGTAATTGTAGGCAAGCCGGTAAAATAATCCTCGCAAGGCATAATCTCCGATATTTTCCGATTCCACCATGGAGCCGGTGCTCAATCCGATAGAAGGAAGCGTGTTGGCGATCAGGTTGTTGCGCCGGGCGGTGTACGTCTTTGCAATCCGGTATTCCTGATTGTAGCCGACGAGCCCCTGCACGAAATGGCTGCCTATGTTTTTATGAAAATCCGTATAAAGGTTGAGTACCGTATAGTTGGTGTTGGTGCTGCCGTTTTGCGCCCAGGTATTGGTAGAGCCGGCATAGCCGACCGGGTTGTTCGGCCCGGTTTTATAGCTAACCGGGATATCGAACGACTTCACGAACGTCGCGCCGCGCCTGACGGTAGCTTCTCCCTTCACATCCCAGACATCCTTCACTAATGCCGCATTGAATGAAAACGTGGTCTGGAAATCGTTGGTGCGGCTGTCGGCTCTTCCGCCTTCCTGTAACCTGCCTAGTAGGCTGGCTCCGGCGGACGTCCAGCTTCCATCGGGGTTCTTGGGTACGTCAAGAGAACTGGTCCTGTTGACATTCCAGAAAAAGTCGCCGTCGATAAATACCGGCGAATCATATCTATTGCCTGTGAGCAGCGTATTGTTGGAGAATGTAAGCCAGCGCGTTGCGTTCAGGTCAACCTTGCCGCGGACGTTGTAGCGGTTGTAAATGTCGTTTCCGAATCGCAGCATTCCATCCTGGCGATAGTAATCTCCTGAAAAGTAATAGCTTAGCTTCTCCGATTTTTTTGACAAACTAATATTGGTATTGTACGTCGGTGCGCCCTTTTCATAGGCTTCCTTGATCCAATCCGTCGAACCATAATAAGCCCAGTTGGCCGTGTTGGTCGGATTGATGATGACGGCCGGCAATGAAGGGTTTTCCGATCGCTCCTTCGCGTATACGCGCGCCGCATCGGGAAACAAGTTGTAGAGAGGGATGGCTGCGTCATGCTTGTACTTCATTACCAGGTATGGGTCTGTTACGAGTTCCGGCAACTTACCCACAGTCCTGAAAGCCATATTCGCATTCACGCTGACATTCATTTTGTTTCCCTTCGCCGATTTGGTCGTGATCAGCACAACGCCGAAAGCAGCACGGGAACCGTAGATAGCAGAAGCTGCCGCATCTTTCAAAACCGACACTGTTTCAATGTCATTAGGATTGAACATGGCTACTTCGGCCATCGTAAAAGGCACATTATCCACGAGGATCAGCGGTTCTCCGCCATTGATGCTCGTGAAACCGCGAATGTTGAAATTAGCCGCAGTGGTAGCGCGTCCGTTATCCAGGGTGATGTTCAGGTTTGGGATGAGCCCCTGGAGCCCTCCACCCAGGCTTGATAGCGGGCGGCTTTCCAACTGCTGGGAGGTCACCACATCCACGGCGCCCGTGAGATTTGCTTTTTTCTGAACACCAAAGCCCACTACAACGACCTCATTCAGGTTTTTGTCGCCAGGCACCAGATTGATCCGCATATAGTCGTTGTCGGGTGCATTTATTTCCTGGGTAATGTATCCGATGAACGAGATAATCAAAATCGTATTCTCGGTGACTTCAATCGAAAACCGGCCATTTGCGTCGGAAGTCGCTCCCGACCTGCTTCCTTTGATCTGGATGTTTGCTCCCGGAAGCGGATCGCCGCTTTCATCCCTGACTTCTCCATTCAATACCCGGACGGCCGGCCCGGTCGCCACCGAGGTAATGACCACCAGATTGTTGTTCAGGATTTTGTATTGCAGGGAGCTGTTTTTCAATGCATTGTCCAGCACTCCCTGAATGGATTCATTTTCCACATCAACGTCAAATCGCGCATTTTTAGGCAATTGCGAGTCTTCATACAGAAAACGGTAGCTGGTCTGCTTTTGAAGCTTGGTGAACAAATGTTTCAGCGCAATGTCTTTGGCCTTGATGCTGATCTTATTTTGTCCATAGCCTATTGCAGAAACATGCAAACACACTACAATGCACAGGATTGCAGTCAATTTCATGATTAAGAACAGTTTGCGGAATTTGGCAAGGGTATCCCATGATGATTGGGATACAATCATTTTTTTCATAAATTTGAAGACCTGAAGGTTGAAAAAATGATACAGACGTCCGCTCAAAGAAGTATGTATCGTTTTGAAATCGGGTAAACTCAAAGAGATGTTAGCGCATCTCTTTTTGTTTATGGGGATGGTTGAGGTTATGCCATAGAGGTTGGTTTAGGTTATCTAATAATTATCGTTTTTCCGTGCTGCTCATATTGGAGCGGTATGATGATTTGAAGGGCTTCAACCGCTTGTACGATATTCTCATCCTTAAAAACGCCTGAAAATCTCCGCGACATCAATTCCTGATTCTGGACTTGAATGTCGACATTGTACCATTTCTCCATTTTGTCGACCACTTCGCCGAAAGGCTCGTTGTCAAACAGAAGTACATTCTCTACCCACGAAACTTCGGGGATCATATTGGCCACGGAACTTTCCTTAAGGCCCTCGATGTGATACTTCACTGAGGATGCTCCGTTGCGTTCCGTTGTTTTGCCAATAGGAAGTACTTCATGGGAGGATGCCGACGCAGGATCATCGATATCGATGGTGATTTTTTCGTTGGGTTTTAATTTGACCACCTGCTCAGGCCGGCTTTGGCGCGAAACCTCCACCGATCCGCGGAGCAGGGCTGTCTCCACTTTATTGTTTCCGGAGTAACTCTTTACGTTAAACGCAGTACCGGTAACGAGGATATTCACATCCTTCGCATGAACAGTCAATGGAACGCTGGTATTATGCGCTACGTCGAAAAACGCTTCGCCTACGAGGGTGATGTCGCGCTTGCTTTTGCCGAAATCGGTATTGTAGGAAAGATAGCTATCTCCATTGAGCCATACCTTGGTGCCGTCGGGCAACACCTTGTTAAGCCGTGTTCCCTTTTCCGTTTTTAATTCGACAAATGCTTTTTTGTTAATGGTCAGGGAAGCAGATACGCCGTGCCGGTTGCGCCAGCCCGAATAAAATACTGCTAATGAAACAATGAGCAACACGCTTGCAGCGGCAGCTATCCAACTTCTGTACTGAATGAAAACGGCAGGTCTGACGGATTTTGAAGCGAGCGCGGGATATTCACCCGGAAACTCGCCATTCAGTTTCGACCGGAGATTCTCCCAGGCCCGGGATTTTTCATCGGTATCCGTTTTAACAGGTGTTGACTGATAAAAATAAAGATCAAGTAGTTCGGCCTGATGCGCAAGTTCGGGCTCGTTTTTCAGGTAAAGATCCAATGCCTTCAGCTCATCCGGGGTGGCCTCTCCCGAGAGCTTCCTGGCAATCAGTTCGTATACTTGATCATTGGTCATGCTTCTGGTTCATTAAGGCTTCTGAACCAAGGATCCCGAAATCAGTAGAATCACCTAAGCGCAAGGAAAGTTTTTTTAATGGTTCATCAGAAAACCGATGGATTCCGTGATTTTTCTTGTGGCGATCGCCATTTGAGCGTCGATCGTCTTGACGGAGATGTTCAGCATTTCTGCTATTTCCTTGTATTTAAGTCCGTCCTCTTTTACCATTTTGAAAATCTCCTTGCACCTGGGCGGCAGGGATTCTATGGCGGCTTCAATTTGTCTGACGGTCTGATTGGAGATCAGCATTTCCTCCGGCGACAGCGAAGCTCCGGTTTGAGTGTCGGTAGGCAAGTCGTGCCAGCTGATCTCCTTCATGCGGCTGGTGCGGGCAAGGAATTTCAGCGAGTCATTTTTGACACACACATACAGGTAAACGCGAAGATTGAGGATTTCCGATACCCTGCCACGTTCACGCCATAATTTAACAAACACATCAGCAACAACCTCTTCCGCAGTTTCCCTGTTTTTGAGAATGGCGTATGAACATCCCACCAGGGGATCGTAAAGATGAAAAAACAAATTTTCATAGGCCGATTGATCGCTGTAAAGAGCTATTCTTTCGGCCCAATATGGAACTTGGTCTTTCATTGACAGCGCAGATTATTCACGAGCTTAAATTAACCCGAAAGGTAATCATTTTTACGGCGTCCGTCACGGCTGTTCATGACCATTATGTTAAATTTATAAGGCCCGTCCGCGCCAGATAATCAGCGGGTTGAAAGTCACCTTTGGTGTATATATAAGGCATTTCACTATTTGGAGCGGATGACGAGACTCGACCTTGAGACTCCCCGTACTCATTGATAGTGCTGTATTTTTTTGAGAAATTTTATGAAGTAATTAGGTTGTAAAATGCTTTGAATGAGGATTTTGGGCATTGGCGAGAAAGTGAAGCCGGGCGCTCAATGCTGGTCAGCAACGGGCTCTACGGCCGGGCGCTGACTACTCAAAATCCACTTCGCTGGCGTTTACGGCAAAACAGCCTTCAATTAAATAATATTGGCTTCTCGGTGCAATCTTCCTACTTTTGTCATCTAAAAGTTCTTTACCTTCATTTTCCATCGTAAGGGTTCTGTTAATCGCAGATTAATAGGGAATCGTGTGCAATTCACGAGCTGTCGCGCAACTGTAAGTAACACTTAAAGTTTATATCAGTTATATCCACTGTCTACATCAGGATGGGAAGGATGATATAAATGTTACAAGTCAGGAGACCTGCCTTTCACGTTGTCGACGCTTTCGCGAAATAAAGCACGTCGGTCTGGATCTATTGTGTCTGATGGTTTTGGTATCATACAGCCATTGCGCCTCTGCGTGTCCACTCCCCTTTGTTCAAAGAAAGCTTCCTGAAATACTGCAAAGAGCTTTTAACTCATCTAATGGTTAGTTAAAAGTATGCAAACATCTACATCCTGCTGTTCGCGGATTAACAGCAGAGAAGCGAAAAAGTCATTTTCACTGCTGCTGGCATTCGCACTATTATTCGTTTCAATCGTCGGTTTAGCTACTGCACCGGGTAGGGTTACAGGCTCCATTCAAAGTGAAAAAGGCGATGCAATTGCCGGGATCAGCGTGCGGCTGGAAGGGACCGGTTATGCAGATGTAACCGACGCGGACGGCCGCTTTGATATTAAAAACGTCCAGGCAGGGAGCTACACACTCGTGGCAACCGGCGTGGGGCATGAGGCGAAAAAGGAAAATATCGTCCTCAAAGAAGGCCAGACGCTCGAATTAAACTACAAGCTCAACACCAGCACCAACGAGCTTTCCGAGGTCGTGATCAGTACCGCGCGTCGTCAGGCTTATTCAGGCATTAATAAAATTGACGTGCCGCTTCGTGATATGCCGATTACAACTTCTACGGTATCGGTCAAAACCATTGAGCAGCGCGGTGTCGACGATTTGGGCGAAGCCATGAAAAATACAACCGGTGTGCGGGCCAACAATACGTACGGCGGTTTCCAGCACTTTACCATCCGTGGTTTTTCCAACTTCGTGCTGCTCGTAGACGGCGTCCGCGACGAGCGGCACAACATTTCGACCAGCGCACCTAATACCAACTTAGCCAATGTGGAGTCCATTGAAGTGCTCAAAGGGCCGGCTTCCGTGTTGTTTGGGCATTCTGCGTTGGGCGGGATTATTAATATTGTGAGAAAGAGACCGACTGCCGGCTTCAAAGCTGACTTTTCAGCGAGCTATGGCAGTTTCAATACCAGAAGAATTCGCGCAGGTGCAAGTGGCGCGATCAGCGATAAACTGCGTTATCGCGTGGATTTCGGCATGTCGGACACCGACGGCTACCGCCATTCAGGATCGAATACCAACAATGGTTATCTGGCATTGGAGTACACGCCAACCGACAAAGACCAGTTTTACCTGACCATTGGGGCCAATAAGGACATTTACGATACTGACGCAGGGATTCCTGTGCTGGAAGGAAGCAAGGTAGTGCCAAGCATGAATGTAAACACGCGATACAATGATCCGCAGGACTTTCTCAAACACACTCGCTATGATTTTCAATTGAAGTATACCCGTCAATTGGCGAGTAACCTCAGATTGTCCAACCAGCTTTCTTACTACGACGATAATATCAACTATTTCTCGACCGAAGAGCTGACATTGAATCCTACGCTGGATTCATTGCAGCGCTCGTTCCCTTTCTACTTTAATCACCTGACCAAGCCTTGGCAAAATCAGCTGGAACTGACCTGGGATTTCAATACAGGTGGCATCGAGCACAAGCTGCTGGCTGGATATTCGGTGAGTATTCTGGATCGGAAAACATACAATGGCGAGGTATTCGGCCCGGCACTGAATGCCACCATTCCGGTTCAGAACCCAATCCTGAACCAGGGCTATCTCACACATAACGACCTGAATTACCGAGCTACAATGGAAGACGTGCATGGCATTTACGTGCAGGACTTTATTCGTTTTTCAGATAAACTGAAAGGGCTGGTGGGACTTCGCTACGATATTTTCAATGGCACTTATTACACCGATAAAGTAGATGAAAACCGCAACATCAGCGAGCACGGTGCCGAATCGACTATCTCCAAATCTGCATTGACTTACAGGTTAGGCCTGGTTTACCAACCGGTTGAGCCTTTGTCTGTCTATGGCTCGTTTTCTACTTACTTCAAGCCTGCGAGACGTGTAGCACCGAATGGGGAAACCTTTGATCCTGAAACAGGTTACCAGTGTGAAGCCGGCAGCAGATTTGAGCTTTCCAGAAGATGGGTCGCAAACCTTGCATTCTATTACATGCGTAAAAACAACCAGCTTGAAGCGCTTGCGGGTGGCGTTTACAGACGCATCGGATCAGCACAGTCCAAAGGCTTTGAGCTGGAAGTAAATGGGAATTTGTTGCCGGGGCTCGACGTAACAGCCGGATATACTTTCTCAAAAGCAAAAATTCTTCCTTACTCGTCTGGTGAAGCGACTAATGCCCTGGCAGGGAAAACCGTGGCATTCGCTCCCAAAAACCTCTTCAACGCATGGGTGAATTATGAAGTGCAGCACGGGATGGTAAAAGGTTTAGACCTGAGCGCCGGTGCCAACTATATGGACGAGACTTTTACCAACAGTTCCAACAGCTATGTGTTGCCCGCCTATACCATTTTCGACGCAGCCTTAGGCTACCGCATTGGAAAAATTGGCCTGAGATTGAATGTCAACAACCTTTTCAACGAGAAATACTTTGCGAATGCCATTTTCGCAAACCAATTTTCGGCTGGTCCGACCAGAAATTTCCTTGCCACTGTACGGTATAGCCTTTAATGCATGAAAGTTGCCGTTAAAGTGTTTCTGCTGGTTCACCGCTACCTGGGTTTCGCACTGAGTTTGTTGTTTGTGGTCTGGTTCCTGTCGGGGTTTGCGATGATGTACGTGCGGTACCCGACCATGCGCCAGCACGAAAAATTACAGCATTTACAGCCCGTCAATTTGCAGGCCTGCAAATTGAATTTAAAAGAAGCATTAACAGTGGCTGGTGTGAAAGACACCCTGCGTACGGTCCGGTTGGGTATGATGCTCAACCGGCCGGTTTACCGCCTCACAACCACGAAAGGAGAATACAAAGCAGTGTTCGCCGATAATGGCGCGCTTTTTTCCGGGACTGACTCGCTGCTAGCTGTTCAACTGGCCAGCACATTTGGATCGCATAAGAAAGTAGAAAAAACAAAAGTACTCACCGAAATCGATCAATGGATGGCTGCGGCGCGGTCGCAGGGCTATACGACCCCTGTTTACCGTATGTGGATGGCAGGCGACGACGGCACTTATCTGTATGTAGCCACGCACACCGGTGAAGTTGTGCAGCGCGTGAACACAAGCGAGCGCTTTCTTGCCTGGCTCGGTCCAATTCCACATTGGATTTACCCGACCGTGCTGCTCAGGAATCGGCCGCTTTGGAATGATATCATTGTATGGACATCGTTGCTGGGCACCATCATGTGCATTGCCGGTATCGTGATGGGATTTGTCCGCTACAAACGCAGGGACACATCTTCGCTCGCATTCAGTCCCTACAAAAAGCGCTGGTTCCGCTGGCATCATTACACCGGCTTTGTGTTCGGTATCTTCACCTTCACTTGGGTATTTAGCGGGCTGCTGTCCATGACACCCTGGGATTGGGCACCATTCACCCGCCTAGATATGGAGGAAACAGAGAAATGGACCGGCGGAATTATGCAGCCTGGTTTATTTACCTTGCCGCCAAACGAAGCCGTTATCAGTCTGAATCACCAGATTTCGGTAAAGGAAATCCATTTTACACAGCTTGACGGCAGGTCATATTACCTGGCCTATCAAGATGACGATCATACGCGAATAATCCCTGCCGATGCTGGCGCCGCTGCGGCATTTGAGCAATTCAATTATCGGCCATTCGAAAAAATGGTACAGGCTCTGAACCCCGGTGTAAAGGTCATGGAAAGCGTGGTGCTGAACGAGTACGACGATTACTATTACTCCAAACACCATGAGAAGCGGTTGCCGGTATTGCGCATGAAAATGGCGACGCCGCAACAGACCTGGTACTATGTTGATTTGAAAACCGGGCAGGTAATATTGAAGCACGAGAAACTGAGCCGATTTGAACGCTGGCTTTACCACGGGCTACACAGTCTGGATTTCAAATGGCTTGTTTACAAACGCCCGATGTGGGATTTGGTTGTTGGTTTTTTGATGGTCGGAGGCACCTGCGCAAGTTGTACAGGCCTGGTGCTTACATGGAAGTGGATCACGCGTAAAACTGGTCTAAAGTGAAATGTTGCTTCTGGTACACTAACTAATACGGATAGGCGCAGTATCCCCGGCCTGAGCACGAAGGTACTGGCGAAGGAGTTGAAAGACCTGGAAGAAAATGGATTGATCAAACGCACCGTTGAATATAGCTACCGCTGGACCTTCCGAAACAGGTGATTCCCAATATCGATGTTGACGTTTGAAGCCGATGCACGTACAATTGAGATATCGCTTCGCTTAAAGTGAACCCAAACATTCCTTGTAAGCATAGAAATCCAGATTTTGGCAGGGTATGTGAATTTCACTTAAACCAACTTAAAGTCCGGCACAGAAATAAGATCGTTGATTCGTGCAGTTTGATTTCGATCTATTTTAAGGAAGACGAAGTCTAAAAAATTGGAAAAACAAGTGCGATTGAAGTCAGAAGCTCAATAAAGCTGACAGGAAATGTTCGACCTATGTTCGACCTAAGAAAAAAGCCACTCACAATTTTCATCGTAAGTGGCTGATTTTCAACGTCGGGATGACAAGATTCGAACTTGCGACCCCTAGCACCCCATGCTAGTGCGCTACCGGGCTGCGCTACATCCCGAACTTCTAAGAATGCCTTACGGCTGCTCTTTGGGGTTGCAAATCTAAGAATGTTTTGGATTATTGTTCATTCCAGGTTGAAAAAAATTGATTTAACCTGAAACGAACAATAAATGCCTGGTTAACTAGATGCTTTCGTTCTGCCAATCGGGATTCACAACATCCACCTTGCCTTTCCGGAACCATTTGTCGCGGATGCGCTCGTTGACGTAATACATACAGGGTACCATGATGAGCGTCAGCAGGGTTGAGAATGTCAGACCAAAAATGATCGTCCAGGCGAGTATGTTCCAGAACACCGAACTCGGGCCTCCGACGATCAGGTGGGGTTCGAGATTGCGGAAGAGGCCGACGAAGTCGACTGTGATACCCAACGCGAGTGGTACGAGACCAAGTACGGCCGCAGAAGCGGTGAGCAATACCGGGGTCAGACGGATCGCGCCGCCTTCAATAATGGCCTCGCGCATCGGGTACCCGCGCCCGCGAAGCTCTTCGATGAACTCGATGAGGAGAATACCGTTTTTCACCACGATACCAGCCAATGCGATGATACCCACACCGGACATGATGATTGAGAAGTCTTTGTGGAAGATGACAAAGCCCAGCAACACCCCGATCAGCGATAGCACGATCGTGAAGAAGATAATGAACGGCTTGATCACGGAGTTAAACTGCGTCGCGAGGATCAGGTAAATGAGCATGATCGCCGCACCGAATGCAGTTCCGAGGAACGACATGGATTCGGCCTGCTCTTCCTGTTCTCCACCCATTTTAATGATGTAGCCGTTAGGCACCTCCATATCCTGGATCAGCGTCTGGATCTGTGCCACGATCTCGTTGGCATTGTAGCCCGGCAATACGTCGGAGCCTAATGTTACGATACGGCGTTGATCCTGGCGGTTGATCTGGCTGAAGGTCGTTGAATAGTGGATATTGGCAACGGAAGTAATCGGTACCTGGCGCAATGCACCGCCCATGTTCATGTCGCGGTAAACGACATTCAGGCTCAATAGTTTCTCGATCTGCTCACGGTCGTCTTTTTCCAATCTCACCATGATCGGATATTCGTCTTTGTCATCACGGAATTTCGAAACTTCCAGACCGAATAATGCCGTACGAACTGCCAGCGCGATCTGCTGCGAGCTGATTCCTTCGCGTTGTGCCTTCTCGCGGTCGATGTCGATCACGATCTCGGGCTTGTTGGTTACAAGGTCGGAGCGGAGCTGGTCGATACCTTCAATACCTGAATCCTGCACCTTTTTCAGAACGTCTTTTTCCAGTTTTTGAAGCACGTCAAATTCATCACCGGAAATTTCGATCGAAATAGGCTTACCGGTCGGCGGTCCGACTGCTTCACGTTCAACGGAGATTTCAGCGCCCGGAATGCCTGATACGGCGTCGCGGATTTTGCGCAGGATCAACTCGGAAGACCTGCCGCCGCGCTCGGTACCATACACGAATGCAACGGTCACTTTGGATTTGTGCGGCGTGGCCGAGCGGTCGGGGTTGTATGGGTCACCCGCGTTTTTGCCCACGTTGGCAATCACCGAATTCACCATATCCATGGCTTTTTCCTTTTCTAAAACATCAAAAACGCGTTTCTCGATGATCTTGGTTACGGAGTCGGTTACGCGGGCGTCTGTTCCGATGGGTAGTTTGTTATAAACATACACATAGTCGGGATCTCCGCTGGGGAAAAACAACACTTTGGGTTGCGCGATACCGGTAATGATAAAGGTGGCAATCAACAGGATGAACACACCTATAATCGCTACCACCGGGCGCCATCCTCTGAGCAGCCAGTCGATGAGCTTGCGGTAGCCGTTCTTTAGTGCAGGAAGCAAGTTGTCCTGGAATGGGACCAAAATGCGCGGCGTCAGAATGTAGTGGTTGAAAATCCAGAGTATCAAAATAAATACAAAGAAATTACCCACGCCGCGGTCGATCAGATAGCCGACTGCTGCGGCTACTACAAGGATAATCACCGGCCGGCGGATCGCTTTGAAGCTGGTGTCATGCGCTTCTTTCTCATCATCATGGCGGCCCATGAACGACACCGCAAATACCGGGTTCATTACATAAGCTACAAAAAGTGATGCTCCCAGCGTGATAATGAGCGTGAGCGGCATGAACTTCATGAATTCCCCGACTATACCGGACCAGAAAAGGAGCGGGAAGAAAGGCGCGATGGTCGTAAGCGTACCGGAAAGTACAGGAATGAATACCTCGCCGGCCGCCGCTTTCACCGCCTGCTGGATCGTCCAATCCTTATGCATGTTGAACAGGCGGTGCGTATTCTCGATAACCACAATCGCGTCATCCACTACCAGACCGATACCCAGCAGGAACGCAAAGAGTACGATGGTGTTCAATGTAAATTCGGTGCCTACCATCGGGCCGATGATCGGCATTAACACAAATGCTACCAGCGCGGATAGCGGTACGGAGAGCCCGACAAAGATCGCGTCGCGCACACCCATGAAGAACATCAGTACGAGTACCACGAAAATGAAGCCAAGTACAACGGTGTTGATGAGGTCATGCAAGTCGGCACGGGTCTGGATCGACTGGTCGGCGGTAATTTTAATATCCAGACCGGCAGGAAAGCGATTTTCTTTATAATCCGCGATGACATTTTCAATTTTGTCGGCCGCGTCGACCAGGTTCTCTCCCGAACGCTTGATCACGTTCAGGGTAATGACCGATTTGTTGGCCAGACGGGCGAAGTCCTGTTGTTCTTCAAAGCTATCGACCACTTCGGCGATGTCGCCCAGACGGACGGTCGCTCCCGTGGACGTGCGGATGCGGATGTTCGCCATGTCGTTTACGTCGGTGTACTCGCCTTTCACGCGCAGCGTACGACGAACGCCCTGCACATTTAGTTCGCCACCCGACACGTTAATGTTTTCACTCTGAATGGCCGTTTGAACGTCGTAGAATGTTAAACCCGTCGATTTCATGCGATCCAGGTTCACGTTGATCTGGATTTCACGGTTCAATGCGCCCAGGATATCCACACGGGTAATTTCAGGTAATGCTTCGATGCCGTCTTGCAGGTCTTCGGCGTATTCCTTCAGTTGTTTCAAGGAATAGTTACCGGCTATGTTGACGTTCATGATCGGGAACTCCGAGAAGTTCACGTCCTGGGCTGTCGGGCCGGAGTCGAGGTTCTGGGGCAAGTCGGTTTTGGCTTTATCCACGGCATCCCGCACCCTTTGCAAAGCCACTTCCACAGCTACATCCGGGGTAAATTCTACGAGGATTACCGAAACATCCTGCAATGCATTGGATTTAATCTTCTTGACCCCGTTGAGGGATTTGAGCTGCTTCTCGATCGGCTTGTTGATCGTGTTCTCGATATCGGCCGGCGCGGTCCCGAAATACACCGTGTTAATGTAGATCTGCGGGATCTTAATGTCCGGAAACTGCTCTTTCGGCAGGTTATTGTATACCATGAACCCCGCCAGCGTGATGATGAACGTAAAGATGTAGATCGTCGTCCTGTTCTCTACGCACCAGTTGGTGAAGCCTAAGGTTTTATATTCGCTAAATTTCATAATGTTGAATGAGTGAATGATTGAATGACTGAATGAGGGAGTTGTATCGTTCCTACAATCCCTGACAACCTCTGACCATAACTGACCAAATGGCCGTCACTCTTATTCATATTTAGTAGCTGATCGGCTGGCCGTCGGAAACTTCCTGGTAACCGAGGGTAATCAGTTGATCTCCTGCCGACAAGCCCGAAAGAATCTCGACTTTGCCATTGTAGCTCAGGCCGGTTTTTACTTCTTTGGCTTTGGCTACTTTTTTGCTGCCTTCGGTCACGGCTACATACACCACATTTCCTTTCTCCGTGCTCTGGACGTAGTTCTGATCAATCGCCAATGCATTTTTGCTGGTTGCGTCGTTGATCTGCACCTGCGCCATCATATTAGGCTTGATATCGCGGTCGGAAGGCAGGTTGGCCTCAATGGTGAATGTTCTCGACAATGGATCGACTGCGGTGCTCACGAATGAAATTCTCGCTTTGAATTCCTTTTTCAGATCAGGGAATTTGACGATCACTTCATCGCCTTTTTTCACGCTGGCAGCATAAACGTCCGATACTTTAGCCAGAACTTTCAGGTTGGCGAGATTCACTACGCGTACTACGCCTACGCCCGGGGAAGCCATTTCACCTACTTTCACATTCACGAGGTCCACCACGCCTGCCATCGGAGATATGATATTCGTTTGGGAAAGCTGGGTGTTTAGGGTAACCAGTTTCTTTTCGAGCGATTCCTTGTTGTTTTTCGCCTGCAGGTATTGCAGCTCAGTGCCGATCTTTTGGTCCCAGAGATTTTTTTGTTTTTCGTAAAGTGTATTGGCGAGGCTCAAAGAGGTTTTCAATTCTTCGATGGATTCGGTCAGAATGCTGTTATCTATCTTCCCGATTACGCTTCCTGCCTTCACCGCGTCGCCTTCCCTAACGTACATCGCCACGATTGCTCCGCCTGTTTTAGGCGTAACCATCACGTTGTTTTTCGCGTCGACGGTGCCTTGCAGCTCTACATAATGCTTAAAGGTTTCCGCATTCAATGTGGTTATCGACACCGGTTTGACCTTTGCTTCTGTTGTTTTTTTAGGATCCAGTTTAGCGATTTCGATTTCAAGCTCCTTGATTTTCTTGGCGCTCTCGACTTGTCCCGCTTTCAGTGCAGCAAGCTCTTCTTTCTTGCCCTCCAAACCTTCTTTCTTGGCAGAGCAGGAGGCCATGATGGTGGCAACAGCGGTTATGATCAGAATATTGGTTTTCATGGTATTGGTAAGTAGCTGTTTCAATTTTGTTAAGTGTTAATGGTATTACTCGGAATAAAGCTCGCCTTTGGCCTTGCTGAGATCCACTTTGGCGATCATCAGGTCGTACAATGCGGTGAAGTAGTTCGTCTGCGCTTCCTTCAAAGAAGATTCGGCATTGATCACCTCGATGTTGGAACCGACGCCTTCTTTGTATTTGATTTTCGAGACGCGCACGATCTCTTCGGCGAGCGTCAGGTTCCGTTTCTGTGTTTCCAGTGTGGCGAATGCATTCTTGATATTAATGCTCGCCTGGTTGTTTTCCAGATCGATCGACTGTTTGAGTAGAGTCTGGTTGTTCTTAACCTTGTCGATCGCGATCTTTTTCTGATTGATCTGGTATTTTTTTGTAAAACCGTCGAAGATGGGGATGTTGAGGTTCACCGCCAGTACCATGTTGTTGAACCACGGATTGTTGAAAAGCTGTGAAAATTTGTCCATACCCGCATTGTATCCGTAACCCAGCGATGCCGACAAACTGGGCAGATATCCGGCGCGTACATTGCGCAGATCGAGCATGGCCAGTTTTTCCTGCGTGTTCAATAAAGAATACTCGATTCTTTTCTCATAACTCACATCCAGGCTCTCCGATTCCGACCGGAGCTCGGCCACATTTACCGCATTGATATCGTCAGTCAGCTTAATAGGCTCGTTGGCAGGCATTCCCATTTGGAAACGCAGCAGTGCATAGCTCAGCTCGATCAGGTTCTGCACCTTCTGGCGCTCGGTTTGCAGGTTGTTGATCTGCACTTCGAGGCGGTTTACATCGAGTAATTCCACAAAACCGCTGGCATTCATCGCCTTCGTCTCGCGCATGGACGAGTCCACCCGGGCGATGTTCAGGTCGAGCAACTTGGCGCGTTCTTCCGCCACCTGGGCCGAATAGTAGGCCTTCGTTACCGCTTCGGCAACCGTTACTTTGGAAGAAGTGGTGCTTTTTTGTGCCAGTTCGCGGTAAGTAGCTGCTGCCTTCAATCCGATGAAATAGGAGCCGTTGAAAATCAGCTGGTTCAGGTTGGCGGAAGCGGAGCCTTGCCAGGGGATACCAAACTTCACGGCGCTCGGTGGTGCGTCGTCCGGTGCTGATGGATCGAAGGTCTTTGCAGGTAAAAAGAACCTCGGGATAATAATGTTGTTCGTTAGTGAAACGGCCCCGGTAACCTGCGGCAAGCCCGCTGCGCGGATTTCACCAATACGCGCCTCGGCCGAAACGGCGTCGAGTTGTGCATTCTTGACATTCAGATTGTGCTTGATCGCGTAATCAACGGCCTCTTTTAATGAATAGCCGGTTTGTGCATGAAGTGGTACAAAATAGATCAGTGCCGCGAGCAGCATCAAAGTGCTACGTATTGTTCTGGCATTTTTCATGGATATTGAGTTCAGTTGCTGGTTTATCTTTTATGGTGTTGTAGTATTCAAAGCCTTTTTCCGAAAGTATCCCCCTTAAAAAATGCCCGAGAAACTGGGTTTGCACGTGCATGATATTGAACTTCTTGGCGGGGTAAACGGTCGGATCGAACGCGAGCACGATCTGCTCGACACGCAGCAAGGAAAGAACCTCCACGTCGATGTCAGGCCGGTATAGACCCATTTCGATTCCTTTGAGGAGGTTTTCCCGCATGTTTTTGATAATGAACTCGTGCTTGTAGGTCTGAAACAGCTCCCAGGCATTGGGATAATACTTTTTCAAATCATACAAAAGCGTGGGGTTCATGTCGGCCAACGTTTCCTGCATTTGCACCGTAGCGTACATCGCTTCCTCGATCGGGTTTTCGGCGAGCTCTTCCAACTTCTCCATTTCGCATTTCTGTGTCCGGATCTCTTCCTGTATCACAAGGGCGAGAATGGCCTCCTTGTCGGAGTAATGCTGGTAAATGGTACGCTTCGAAATCCCCAGGTCGCGGGCAATGTCGTCCATTGTGACGCTACGGATACCGTAACGCCAGAAAAGGTTCAGTGCCGATTTGATAATTCGCTCTTTCACAGCGACAAATTTGAAATTTTCGAATGACAAAAACTAAGAAAACTCTGATAATGTTTAAAGTTTTCCACGCACTAGTAGTCAATTGTCGGTAAATAAGGCACAAGGTGAGCTGATGAAAGCCCTTAAACGCTGGTAATTAGCAGTTTTGGCTTTTTTTCGGTCGTTTGGCGAGCCTTGCCGTTTCGAGAAGAATCATAGGAATGGTTTTTAGCTGTTGAGAAATGTATAAATTTTAAATAGGATTATATTTAGAATAAATAGTCTGATGTAAAATACTGTGAATGAGCCTGGAAGCAGGAAACTTTGAAGTAATTCCCGAATTTCCGGCCTGAAAATAGGTAGCGTGGGGCCGGTTCGTCAATTAAAAAATTATTAAGCGGGTAATTTCAGGTATGAACTTGGCAAATGGAGAGATAAATTGCCTTCCAATGGGAATGATTTGACAGTGATCCGTGTTTGGAAATGACACATATTCTGCCCAATTTTCGGGTCATTTTCGTTCCTATTTTTTAACACCCAATTCACTAATTGCCATCGCGACAAACAAATCAATGAAAAGCTACATTGACCTGATTCAGCAGACGTTCGAGTTTCCCACCATGGAGTTCAACGTTGATAATAATGAATTGCTGTTCAACAATGTACCTCTGATGGATATCATCAAGGAACATGGTACGCCGTTAAAGATCAATTATCTGCCCAAAATCGGAGAACACATCGAGAATGCCAACATGTTCTTCCGAAATGCCTTCAAAAGACATAACTACAAAGGCACTTATACCTATTGCTACTGCACGAAATCGTCGCATTTCAGCTTTGTGCTGGAAGAGGCTCTGAAGCATAACATCCATATCGAAACGTCTTCGGCTTTCGATATCCCCATTATCCGGGAGCTTTATCGTCGTGGCAAGGTGAATAAGAGCACGTACATTCTGGCGAATGGTTACAAGCTGCCACGCTACACGCAATACCTGAGCGAGCTGATCAACGAAGGTTTCAATGTGGTGCCTATCCTGGATAACCTCAAAGAAATCGAATCGTACGAGCAGCAGGTGACGGCCGACTCGGTACATTTCGGGATGCGCATTGCGACGGACGAAGAACCGAACTTTGCATTTTATACCTCCCGTCTGGGCATCCGTTATAATGATGTACAGCAGCTGTACAAGGAGAAAATCGAGCCGAATCCTCGTTTCAAGCTCAAAATGCTGCACTTCTTCATTAATACGGGTATCAAGGACAGTGCTTATTATTGGAGCGAATTAACCCGCTTCATGTTCAAGTACTGCGAAATGAAGAAGATCTGCCCGGATCTCGATTCGATCGATATTGGTGGAGGCCTTCCGATCCAGACTTCGCTGCAATCGGGGTACGATTACCAGCAGATGATCGACGAGATTATCGAGAACATCCAGTGGATTTGCAACAAGAACAATGTTCCTGTGCCGCATATTTTCACGGAGTTCGGAAGCTACACGGTCGGAGAGAGTGGTGCGGTGATTTATGAAATCATCGACAAAAAACTTCAGAACGATAAAGAGCTTTGGTATATGATCAACGGATCGTTCATTACCCAGCTTCCCGATTCGTGGGGCATGAACCAGAAGTACATTATGCTGCCGATTAATAACTGGGATAATCCTTATCAAAAGGTAAATCTCGGCGGATTAACGTGTGACTCGCAGGATTTCTATAACAGTGAAATGCACAGCGCGGATTTGTACATGCCTATTTTCGAAGATAACGAGCCGCAATACATCGGTTTCTTCCATACCGGAGCTTATCAGGAGTCACTAGGCGGTTACGGCGGCATTCAGCACTGCCTGATCCCGGCACCGAAGCACGTGCTGATCGATCGTGACGAAGAAGGCCGTTTGACGACGCGCGTTTTTGCCGAGGAACAAAACAGCGACTCGATGTTGAGGGTGTTAGGTTTCAGAGAAGAGCCATTCGGCCCTCAGGACCGTGCCCCGCAGGACCGCCAGCCGCAGAAGGATACCAAAACGGTGGAGCCCTTAGAGGAACTGGCAGAAACAAAAATCTGATGCCGTATATAAAGTTCTTTGGATGAGTTCGTTATTAGTTAGGCTAAAACGCTCATCCAAAGAACTTAATTTGATATTTTTGTCGTGACAAAAACTTATACGAACTGGAAAATGAAAAAGATCTTACTTCTCCTGGCTGTTTGCGGAACATTGGCGGTGGCATCATCTTGCACCAAACACGCCTGCCCCGCTTACGGATCAGTACAGAAAACCCAGCCTGCGCCGGTAGTAAAAGCTTAATTTATTGCTGCAATATTAGCCTGGCGGCTTCCAGCAAATTCACAGCGGCATAATCACCCGTCGATTCTTCTGCATTCGGGATGATGTGAACTGTTTTCAAACCCACATTTTTTCCAGCTTCCATATCCCGGTCCCGGTCGCCAATCATCCACGATTGTGCGGGATCGATCGCATATTTGGCCATAGCCTTCTCGATCAGCAACGAACCTGGCTTCCGTGACAATGAGTTGCCGGAATACGACGGGTGGTAAGGCGAGAAATACAGGTCGTCCAACGCATTATCAGACACTTGCTGCATGGCTTCGTGAATGGCATACACATTATCCGCAGTGTAAAGGCCTTTGGCAATTCCAGCCTGATTGGTAATCACAATGAGTAGATAACCAGCCTCTTTCAGCATTTTGAGCGCTTCTGCAACACCTTCCGGTATGACGAGCTCTTCCAGGTTATACAAATAATCCGGGCAATCCTCGTTCAGTACTCCGTCGCGGTCGAGGAATACGCATTTATTTTGATGCAAAGCCATATTTAAAGGGAAGAAAACTCTTTGACCGCCTCGATGAAGCACCTTACTTTATCAGGATCGGTGTCGGGATAAACGCCGTGGCCCAGGTTGGCAATGTACCGTTGTGTGCCAAACTGGTTCACCATTTTCTTCACTTCCGCACGGATCTGGTCGAACGAAGAATACAGGACGCAAGGATCCAAATTTCCTTGTAATGTCTTGTTCGGGATCAGCTCGCGGGATTCGGGGATGTCCATATTCCAGTCGAGGCCCACTACCGAGCAGTTCAGTTCCCCGATTTCCTTTCTGGCGAAGAATGCACCTTTGGCAAAAACAGTCACCGGTACTTCGTTGATCGCATCGCAAATTTGCTTGATATAAGGCAGCGAGAACACACGGTATTGCTCCGGCGAGAGAATGCCCGCCCACGAGTCGAAGAGTTGTACAATGTCGGCACCGGCTGCGATCTGCGCTTTCAGGTAAGCGATCGTGCTGTCGGTGATTTGTTGTAATAATGTATGCGAAAACTCGGGATCGGCGTACAGGTGCTTTTTCGCAACGGAGAAGGTTTTGGAGCCTTTGCCTTCCGTCATGTAACAGAAGATCGTGAAAGGCGCGCCGGCAAAACCGATCAGCGGAACGCGGCCTGCGAGGCCTTCTTTCGTGATTTTAATGGCGTCCAGCACATATTTGAGGTCCGTTTCCGGCTCGGCGATATGCAGTTTTTGCAGGTCGGCCAATGAGTGTACCGTGCTTGGGAACACCGGCCCACGCTGTTCCACCATTTCGTAGGGCAGCCCCATTGCTTCTGGGATTACCAGGATATCGGAAAATATAATGGCAGCATCCACGCCCAGCAAGTCGACAGGTTGCAGGGTCACTTCTGCTGCCATTTCAGGTGTAGTGGCCAAATTGATAAAACTTCCGGCTTTCTCGCGAACGGCCCGGTATTCTGCAAGGATGCGTCCGGCCTGGCGCATCATCCAAACAGGCGTGCGTTCGGTCTTCTCCCCCCGCGCCGCCCGAAGCAAAAGGTCATTTTTCAGATTCATGCGGCAAAGGTAGGGAGAAAGTGGTTATCAAAACCTGAAATTCACCCCGATCAGGAAATTTCGCCCTGCCTGTGGAAAATAGAAATTCTCCTGCGTGAGCGCACCACCGGCAATGTAACCGTAGGTATAACCATTGGATTCATACTTTTCGTCCAGGACATTATTGACCAGCAAATTAAATGCAATTTCACTCGCCCATGATGGTTTGATCGTCCATGACAATCGAATGTCGTTGGTGAGGTAAGCGTCCAGCTTGCGCGTTTCGGTTGAGGTGTTGTCCAGGTATTGTTTGCCCACATACTTGGTCAGTAAGGCCAGTTCCAGGTTTTTACTTAGCGAATAGGTGAACTGACTTCCGACAATCACATTTGGTGAAAATGAAATATCCGATTTGCCGTGATCGACGGTTTTATAACCTCCATTATCATAATCAACAATGTATTCCGTAAAGTTTTTGATTTTATTCTGGCTGAAAGTCGCATTCGCATTCCATTTCAAATGGCTGTTGAAAACCACAGCGCCTTCCAGTTCGATACCGGTGCGGTAGCTTTTCGGCACGTTCACGCGCACCGAGCCGCCCACGTCGTTGATCTGGCCGGTGAGCACGAGCTGGTTTTTATAACTCATCAGATAGTAGTTCGCCGCAAATGCCCATTTGCCCTGCTGCGTGCGGAAACCGGCTTCTAAGTTCTGCAAACGCTCGCTTTTGGGGAAAAGATCAGCAGTTGAGGAAGTGAAGTCGTCGCGGTTCGGCTCACGGTTACCGATGCTGTATGAGGCATAAATCGAGCTTTGATCGGCCAATTGATAGGTAAGACCAGCCTTTGGATTAAAAAATGAATACGACTGATCAAATGCCAGTTGAACCAGGTCATTATCTGTTCCGTGAATGGCATGGCTTACGCGACGGTACTGCAAGTCCGCAAATGCGGTCAGCCGATCCGTGAATGCATAATAAACCTTTCCGTACAGGTTGAAATCTTTCTTTTTACCCGTGCTGAAATAGTATTGATGTTCATTCTCGATGTTTCCGGCATTGCGTGCCCAGATAATCTGGCCATAGTGGTCGCCGTCGTATTGGTTCCAGCCACCACCGAAACTCGCTGTCAGTTTTTTGAAACTGTTGTAATCGAAGGAGAAAGTACTTCCGTAAAAGTAATTATCCAGCCAGCGGCGGCGGATGAAGTCGGTGCTGGTGAGCGTGTCTTTGCCTACAATTACATTAGGCAGATTGTATTTGCTGTAATCGTCGCCGGAGCGATATTGCTCATAGTAGCCTAATCCACGTACGAGGAATGCATTTAGGTTAAATGTGAGTTTATTACTGAGGTTATGAGACGAAACGATCTGGTAATGATCCTGGCGATAGTTATCCACCTCGTTTTTATAAGTATAGGAATTATAAGTCCGATTATCTGAATTGAGCAGGTTTTGCGCGTCTTTTTCTCCTAAATAATTTCTGTCAATATAAGCGAGAATGCCCTCGCGATCGCCGCGCAGTTTAGCCTCCGGGACACCGTTCCAAGACTGATAAGTGCGTTCTTTTCCCGAAAATACATTCACCCGTACAAAGCTCTTCTTGCCAAAATATCCGCCTGAGAGGTAATAAGAATGCAATTCCGAAGAAGCGCGGTCCACAAAGCCATCCGAAGAAACCCGCGACAGCCGCGCATCGAATGTAAACTTATCCTTAATCAGGCCTGAGCCTACTTTCAAAGTGTTCTTAAATGTGTTGAACGAGCCGTATGAGTTGTTCAGCTCCGCATACGCCGTTTCACGGAATGCATTGGTGTTGATATTCACAGAAGCACCAAATGCGCCGGCGCCGTTAGTGGAAGTACCTACGCCGCGCTGGATCTGGATACTGCTCACCGACGAAGCAAAATCGGGCATATTCACCCAGAAAACGCCCTGGCTTTCAGCATCGTTATAAGGAATGCCATTCACGGTCACATTAATGCGCGTCGCGTCGGAGCCCCGTATGCGTATGCCCGTGTAACCCACGCCGCCGCCCGCGTCGCTCGTGCTCACGAGAGAGGGCGAGAAGTTGAGGAGTACCGGCAGGTCCTGACCCATATTCTGCTTGTCAATCTGAGCGGCGGTCACATTGGTGTACGCCATACCCGTTTTGTCGTTCACACGGGTGGCGTTGATGATCACTTCATCAGCCTGGTAAGTACTTTTGTTGAGCTTGACTTCCAGCTGATTTGCAGCGCCAACAGTGACCTTTGAAGTTTGATAGCCGATGTAGGAAATTTCGAGGGCGTCGATATTGTCGGAGATGTTTTTCAAAACAAAATGGCCGTCCTTGTCCGTGCTCGTACCGCGGATTTCGCTGGCTTTAATGGTTGCACCGGGGAGCGGTTTGCCGTCTTCGGCATCGGTCACACGGCCGGAAACGCTTTTTTGTGCAAAAGTGAGGAGTGAGATGGTGCTGAGCACGAGTGCTAACAGATAGGTAGTAATTTTTCGCATTGCGATCAATAATTACAACAGGCAGGGGCCACCTATCAGAAAGTTCGATAAAATGTTAACAGAAAATAGCCGGTCCGGCTTTCTCTCCCTACGCCGGCATTACCCGGATCAGGTTAAATGGGTATGATCTCAGCCCGTTCGGTAGGGCACCCCTTGAGATTATGCTGCAAAATTAAGGGTTGGCTCGGGATCTTTCAAGTGAAAAGATTTATTGTTTCCGCTCCTGAATTTCATCAGGGTTTCGGCTTGTGTGCCATATACCCATTACGACAACAATCTTTTGCCGCTCATTAATATTAAAATGAATCGGAAAAGGGAAATACCTCAGCCATGCTGTCCTCGTTTTTCTGTAACGGACCGCGTAGAGATAAGGGTTTTCTCCAATCAAAATAAGTTTACTTCTGATAGCGTGTGTGAATCGCCTGCCCAGACCTGGTTGCTGTGTGTCATACCATCTCGCAGCATTCCGGATGTCCTTCCTGGCGCGACTCAGGAATACGGTTTTGTACATTCAAGATTATCAATACAAGTCTTTTTCGATGTCTTTTAAAACCGCCTCAGAATCAAATACTTCTTCAAGCCCATTTTCATAGGCTTCGATTCTTTCTTCCAACAGGCGTTTGTGCCATTCCGGTATTTCAGGCCATTCTTTTTCGCTGGCATTCCGGGATTTGGCTTTGGGAGCATTCCATTCTGAGATTGGTATGAGAAAGCTTTTGGGTATACTTCCGCGCCCTGCTAAATATCGAAGTTTCATGATTGCCAACTGGATAGTGTTGCTTTCGCTTTGAACAAATATAGCGAAAGTTGGGCAACCCTTTAAATCCGCTTTGCCCCCAATTTTCTAACGGTTTTCCTTAATTTTACCTAATTTAATACGAACATCGTCATTCATTTTTCTGCCGGATATGCCAAACTATACAGACACAACCGATATATCATCTTCCCAGCACGCCATCGACCTCGAATACCGCTATGGGGCGCACAACTACAAGCCCATGCCGGTAGTGATCCAACGGGGCGAAGGAGTTTTTTTGTGGGATGTGGAAGGAAAGCAGTATTTCGATTTCCTCTCGGCATACAGCGCGGTGAGCCAGGGGCATTGCCATCCGAAGATTGTGGATGCAATGGTTCAACAGGCCCAAAAGCTAACGCTCACTTCCCGTGCTTTTTACAACGACCGCCTCGGCGAATGCGAGAAGTTTCTTTGCGATTATTTCGGGTATGATAAGGTCCTGATGATGAATTCAGGCGTGGAAGGCGGCGAAACTGCGCTGAAACTGACCCGGAAATGGGCGTATAGGGTAAAAGGTATCGAACCGGGGAAGGCAAAAACAGTGTATGCGGCCGGTAATTTCTGGGGCAGGACGCTGGCGGCGATATCCTCTTCCACAGACCCTTCGTCGACCAACGATTACGGCCCGTTTCTGCCCGGCTACGAAATCATTCCTTATAATGACCTTGCCGCACTCGAAAATCTGCTGAAAAGTGACCCGAACATCGCCGGTTTCATGGTGGAGCCCATCCAGGGTGAAGCCGGAGTGGTGGTGCCCGAGGAGGGTTACCTGAAAGGCGTGCGCGATTTGTGCACAAAATACCATGTCCTTTTCATAGCGGATGAAGTGCAAACCGGTATCGGTCGCACAGGGAAACGCCTGGCGTGCGACTGGGAAGGGGTGAAGCCTGATATCCTGGTTCTAGGAAAAGCACTGTCGGGCGGCACGATGCCGGTTTCAGCCGCATTTGCCGACGACGAGATCATGCTGACGATAGCGCCTGGCGAGCACGGCTCTACTTATGGTGGCAACCCGTTGGCATGTGCGGTGACGATCGCCGCATTACAGGTGGTTCAGGACGAAAACCTCGCTGAAAATGCCGAACAAATGGGCCGGATCTTCCGCAGGAGAATGCAAGAGCTGCAAAAACAATGTTCTCTGATCGAAAGCGTTAGAGGGAAAGGGTTGCTGAATGCGATCGTGATCAACGACGCCGAGGATAGCAGCACGGCCATGGACCTTTGTTATAAAATGATGGAAAAAGGGCTGTTGTGCAAGCCTACGCACGGCAACAAAATTCGTTTCGCACCGCCATTGGTGATCAATGAGTCGCAGATGGACGCAGCTTGCCGCATTATTGAAGAGGTATTTTTAGAAATGAACGGAAATCTATGAAACTGAGACTTCTCCTGCCTGTCATTTTACTCGCTGTTGGTGTTTTTTCGTGTAAGGAAAAAAACGCCGATCCCAAGAACGATACCGAGACCAACGAGTGGATCTATACCAACATGAAATATTGGTATTATTGGACGGACCACATCACGGCGTCGCCCGATTACAGCAAAACGCCGAGTGATTTTTTTAGCTCCCTCCTTTATAAGTACGATGCCACGGCGCGCCCCGACGGCGACCGCTTTTCATGGATGCAGGAAAGTGCTAAGGAGTTGGAAGCGTCTTTGGGAGGCGAATCCAAAACCAGCGGGATGGAATATAAACTGGTGTATTTTCCCGCCAACACCAGCAATGTTGTAGGCATTGTGCTTTACGTGATCCCGGATTCGCCTGCCGCGAAGGCCGGTTTTGTGCGGGGCGATGTTTTCAGTAGTGTGAATGGCCAGAAAATGACGGATTCGAACTACTCCAAGCTGCTGAATACCGAGGATAAGATTACTTACACCCTGGCTGACATTAAGGACGGCACGTTGAAGGAAACCGCGACCACGCGCGACGTGACGCCCATCGTATTGCAGGAGGATCCGGTATTCTTCGATTCGGTTTATACGGTCGGAGCGAGCAAAATCGGTTATGTGGTTTATCACCAGTTTATTCCCGAGCCTTATCAAACCAGCAACAAAGCGTACGACAAGAAATTGGATGCGATTTTCTCGGAGTTCAAAAACAGTAACATCAATGCATTGGTCCTCGACTTACGCTACAACCCGGGAGGTTATGTGAGTTCCGCAACCAACCTGGCGAGCCTTATGGGCAAAGTGACGGCCAACGACGTATTTTATTACAAAGAATACAACAAGCAGGTGACCGAAACGAGCCTCAAAAAATATGGGGAGACCTATTTCTACGACAAGTTTGTATCCAAAAGCCAGAATGTAGGCAGCGACCTGAAACACCTCGTGGTACTGGTGTCGTCGCGGACCGCTTCCGCGAGTGAGTTGGTGATCAACGGTTTGAAGCCTTTTATGACGGTCACATTGGTTGGAGGCAAGACAGTTGGTAAGAATGTAGGGTCGGTCACGATCAGCGACGAGAAGAATGGTATTAAGGTGGGATTACAGCCGATTGTCTCCAAATCATTGAATAAGGACAAAAAGTCGGATTACCATGTTGGCTTTGAGCCGGATGTAAAGGTGAGCGAGGGCAATATCCTTTACCCGTATGGTGATCCCCGAGACCCTTTGCTGGGTGAGGCGCTCTTTCAGATCACGGGTACGCACGTGACGCGCCAACTGCGGAGTGCACGCGTGCTGGCGGAAGAAGCAAGTGCGGAACTGTCGTCGTCGATCAGTCAAAAGGCGGGCGGCAGCAATATGTTCTTCGACAGATAACGGCCTACCGATAAAATTTCCCGAATGGTGAGAGAACAGCTTGCAACTGTTCTCTCACCATTTTTTATTGCTATTTTTACAAACTTGCGTATTTCTAACTAATTGACCTTTATGAAGCTGGTAAATGATATGACTGTCTGGTTTATGAAGCGGCGCTTCGAACGGATCGAACAGTTTATGAAGTACCCCATTGAGACCCAGCAGCGTATATTTTCCGAATTGATCGAAACGGCCCGCTACACCGAATGGGGCAGTCGCTATAATTACGGTCAGATCAAATCGGTCAAGGAATTTCAGGAGCAGGTACCCGTTTCCGCATACGAGCAACTTTACCCCTACATCGAGCGCGTCCTGAAAGGCGAGCCCAATGTATTGTGGCCGTCGCAGATCGAATGGTTTTCCAAATCGTCGGGTACGACGAATGCGCGGAGTAAGTTCCTGCCCGTTTCGCCGGAGGCGTTGGAGGAATGCCATTATGAAGGCGGTAAGGACATGATGACCCTGCTGATCAACAACCGGCCGGATACCCGCGTTTTCGACGGAAAGGGCCTTTCGATCGGCGGGACTTTGCATGCCAATCCTTTCGACGATTATACCCAGATCGGCGACGTGTCGGCGGTGATTATGCAAAACCTGCCTTCCTGGGCGGAATTTATGCGCACCCCGCCGTTGGAAGTTGCGTTGATGGACCATTGGGAAAGCAAGCTGGACAAAATGGCGTCGATATGCTCGCAGGAGAACGTGACCAGCATTCTCGGCGTACCTACCTGGACGATCGTGTTGCTTGACCAGATCCTCGAACGTACCGGCAAAAAGAATATGCTTGAAATCTGGCCGGATTTTGAGGTCTTTGTGCACGGAGCGGTGTCATTCGAGCCCTATCGCGATTTGTTCATGACTAAATATTTTCCTTCCGACCAGGTGCTGTACCTTGAAACATACAGCGCGTCGGAAGGTTTTTTCGCGATCCAGGACGATATTAATAGGGTGGGAGAAATGCTGCTCATGCTTGATTACGGCATTTTTTATGAATTTATACCCATTGAAGAACTCGGTAAGGAGCATCCCAAAGCATTGTTGCTGGATGAAGTGGAAGTAGGAAAGAACTACGCCATGGTAATCTCGACCAATGCCGGGTTATGGCGCTACTTGATCGGCGACACTGTGAAATTTACTTCTACCTATCCGTTCCGCGTGAAGGTGAGTGGGCGTACGAAGCATTTTATCAATGCATTCGGCGAGGAAGTGATTGTCGAGAATGCCGATCATGCCATTAAGGTGGCCGCGCATCAGACGGACGCCCTGGTTGCGAACTATACCGCCGGGCCCGTGTACATGGGCGACGGTTCACGCGGCTGTCATGAATGGATCATCGAATTCACCAAAGAACCGGAGGACCGCGATGCATTTGTGCAGGCGCTGGACGCCGCATTGCGCGAAGTCAACTCCGATTATGATGCCAAACGATACAAAGATATGGCCCTCACACGCCCGCAAGTGCATTTCGCGCCAGCAGGTACTTTCTACGCCTGGCTCGGCAAGCAGCACAAGCTCGGCGGCCAGAACAAGGTGCCAAGGCTGAGCAATACGCGGGAGTATCTGGATGATTTGCTCGCTGCGCTTTAAGCTGGCTGGCGCCGCCGACCATGGACCGCCGACGCCCGATTGCTGTGTGGATTTGTTGAGCATCGACGATCGGCCATGAATTTCGCTTATGATATAATTTTACGACTTGACTACACCTGACAACACTTGACTATATCCAACGCCACCCATACCGGGAAACAAAGTCGGCGGTCGGCGGTCGATAGTCGGCGGTCAAATTCCCCGAGGTTACCACATACCGCAACACCGCATGATCCCCAAACGCTTAAAAATCAAAGGACTTTATTCTTACCAAACCGAGCAGGAAATTGATTTCGATCCTTTGACGGACGCATCGTTATTTGGGATATTCGGGGCTGTGGGAAGCGGGAAATCCTCCATTCTGGAAGCAATCACATTTGCATTATACGGGGATACCGAGCGGCTCAACAAGTCGGGCGACGACCGTACTTACAATATGATGAACCTGCGATCGGATGATTTGCTCATTGATTTTGAATGCATAGCAGGCAAAGATGGCGAGCGTTACCGGTTCACGGTGCGTGGAAAGCGGAATAGCAAGAATTTCAAGGATGTAAAAACCTTTGAACGGAAAGGCTACGTCTGGCACGAGGATGACTGGGTCCCTTTGGCCGAAAGCGAATCGACCGAAAGCATTATCGGCCTCAGCTACGACAATTTCCGTCGGACGATCATTATTCCGCAGGGGCGTTTTCAGGAGTTTATCGAACTGAAAGACGCCGAGCGCACCCGGATGATGAAGGAGCTCTTTCAGCTCGAAAAGTATGATCTCAGCCGCAATGTAGGATCGCTAAGCAAGCAGAACGACCTCGCATTATCGAACGTGGATGGTCAATTGATGGGCCTTGGAGAGGTGACGAAGGAAATGCTCGCAGAGGGCGAGCAGCAGTTGGAGCACCTTCGTCTGCAAATTCAGCAGATTTCAAACGAACTGGTGGTTCAAACCGAACTTGAAAGTAATTTTCAGAAACTCAAACTTGGCGCAGAGAAGATCCAGATGCTGCAAAGCCGCCTGGCGGCACTTGATTCGCAACGCGCTGCCATGCAGGAGCGCGAGGCTGCATTAAAGACCTTCGAAACCTGCTCACTGCATTTCAAATCCATTTTTGACCAAAAGAGTAAGCTGCTGGCCGACATAACAAGGGACGAGCGCATTGCGGCGGCGAACCAGGTGAAGCTTACCGAACTGGCCGCATTACTTGGTAAGCAGCAGGAAACTTGGCAAATGTTGAAACCGCGTTACGAAAAGCGCGAGGAACTGATCGCGACCGCCGAGGAGCTCGAAAAGGTCATGCGGATTATCGAGCATTCGCAGGCGGTAATCAAAAGGAAGGATGCATTAACACGCGGTGAAGAGCAGTTGAAGGAGAAGGGAAATGCCATTGAGATACTAAAACAACAAAAACAGGAGCTGGAAACCGCCAACGAGCAGCGCAAAGCAGGTCTGGGCGATGTACTCGAAATGGGGCTCGTCAAATCCTGGTTCGTGAAGGTCGACGACCTTGCGGCGGATCGCCAGGCGATCAAAGTAGAGGCCGAAGCCCTGGCTGCGGAGATCAAAACCCTTACCGACGGCCTTACGCAGCGCCTGCACGAGATTACAGGCGATTTCGGCATTCAGTTTGGTGAAGAGTATTCATTGGAGGCATTTCAAAAAGGCATTACCGCATACCTGGATGGGGGAGAAAATAGCCGAAAGGAGCTGAACCGCCAGTTACTGCATATCAACACGAGGGTCGCCTTGCATCAGTATGCGGGTAATCTTGAAGACGGAGAGCCCTGCCCGCTTTGTGGCTCGCTGCACCACCCCGAAGTGCTAACTGCCGATGGCGCATTGTCCGCTGAAATAGCGGCGATTGAAAAGCAGTTGAATACATTGGATGAGAAGGAAAGGTTGTTAAGGCGTTTGCAATCTCCGATAGAGCGCGTTTTTAACCAGATAGAAAGCTTTGAAAAGCAAAAAGGCTCGATCAAACAGCGCTATACCGAGGCACAAGGGCGATTGAAAGCGCACGATGAAGCTTTTATTTGGCCTGCATTCAATAAAACAGATAGGGGAAATTTCGAAAAGCGATTTGCGGAAAGCAGCCGTTTGCAGGCTGAGATCAAGGCCGGCGAAGCGACTTTGAAAGCATTGGCGGAACAAATCGAGGCGGCCATCAAAGAGAAAACGGAGAGGATCGAGAAACCCTTGCAAGTATTGAGGGACGAGATTTTGAGGTTTGAAAACACGGTTCAGACGCTTTCGGAACAGCTTTCACGGGTGAATCTGGCGGATTTTGAAACAGTTGAAAAAACTACTATTACTGAGAAAATAGCTACCCTCAAAACCGATTACCAGCAGCTTTCCAGCGCATTTACAGAGGCTGAAAAGCAAGTGGATGCATTGAAAAAAGAACAAAACACGCTCTCCGGAAGCCAGGCTACATTGCTGGCCGCACTGGAAGGAAGCAGGCGGGAACTCGTGATCGTTCAGGAAAAGATCGATAGCGAATTAGTCGCTTATGCATTCGAATCGGAAGCGCAGGTGGCGGAAATCCTGCAAAAGCCAATCCGCATTGATACCGAGCGGAAGGCGATCGAGGAATTCAAACTGGCATTGGAAACAACCGGTGCCGAGCTGAAAAACTTGCTGGAAGACCACGCCGGCGAGCAATACGACGCAGCAAAACACGAGGAAGTAACCGCATTAAAAAATACACTGACGGAAAACCTGAATACCCAGCGGAAAGAGGAAGGGAATATCGGCGGACGGCTAAAACAAATGGCGGAAGACCTGGCCAAAAAAGCGGCGCTTTTGACGGAGAAAGGCCGTTTGCAGCTTCGGAAAGAACATCTCGACGACCTGGCGAAACTCTTCCGGTCGAGCGGGTTTGTGGATTACGCGTCGAGCATTTACCTGCAAAACCTGATCCAGGCGGCTAATCACCGGTTTCATCAGATGACCCACCAGCAGCTGCACCTCGAACTCGGGGAGGGAAACAGTTTCTGGGTAAGGGACCTGCTCAACGGCGGGCATATGCGGTTGCTCAAAACACTCTCGGGCGGGCAGAAATTTCAGGCCGCATTGTCGCTGGCCCTGGCGCTGGCCGATCATATTCACGTCAGGAATGAATCGAAACACAACTTTTTCTTCCTCGACGAAGGTTTTGGTTCCCTCGATAAAAATGCATTACAAACGGTATTTGAAACGTTAAAATCATTGAGAAAGGAGAACCGGATCGTGGGTATTATCAGTCACGTGGAGGACTTGCAACAGGAAATCCAGACCTACCTGCGCATTACCGAAAGCGAAGAAGGCAGCCGGATCGTGCCGAGCTGGAAATGAGTATTGCACATTAAATGTATATTTGAGCCTATTTGGCCAAGCCGTCCTATGCTTTTGGAAAACTTTTACGGGTCGTCCCTCCTTTGGATTGAAGCACAGTTGTCTGGAAAGAACTGGTTGTGGAAGCTCACTTTTTTTGCTGTCGCACTATCGCTTTTCCTTGCATTTCCACCCTATTCGCTCTTGCTCGACCATCTGAGAAGTAATGGAGTGAGCCTCGATGCCTGGGTTTTTATTCACAATCAGGCGCAGGACATACTGCATCCGAAGGACATGGATTACGACGTTCGCCGGGAGAATATGATCTTTCGATGGACACTGCCCGCCCTTTCGTTTCTGACAGGCCATAATGTGCTGCTGATCCTGATCATTCAGGCCGTTCTGGGGGTATTGTTCCTTTATAAAACAGCTGGTTATATCTTTTCGGTGTCGGGCGATAAAGTAATCACCGCGCTGTTTGTGACGGCCATTGCCAATATCTTCGTGAGCGTGTGGGCTTTCGCGGATGTGCACGGGTACGGCGATGAGTTTGCCTTTTTCTTTCTACTGCTGGCATTATTAAGCAGAAACTCGCTTGTGATATTCCTTTCGTTGCTGATCGCATTCTTCACCGACGAGCGGGCTGTGGTAGCTGGGGGCTATTTGCTTCTCTGGTGGATGGGGACAAAAGCTTATCGGAATAATAATTTTGGCGTTCCCGGCTTGCTCAAATCGGCTTTTACCGGGGAGAGCCTCGTTGTGTGGGTAGCGTGGGCGATCTATTTTACCATCCGGGAATATGTGCAGACTACCTATTTTCCGCACCATTCCTATTCTACGATCGGAACGCCGGTGTTGCTGGCCAATGCCCACCGTAATGGGTTAGGAAGCAGTATCTGGGGGGCATTTGAAGGAACCTGGCTCATTCTGATTGCAGCCTTTGCCGTGCTATGCCTCACGAGGCGTTACTGGCTTCTACTGGCGCTCATGGCCGGTTTCGCGGTACTGGTGGCTACCGGGATCTACGTCCACGATATCGACCGGGCATTGTCATACGGTTTTCCGTTTATTCTGCTAGCCGTTTTTATATTAATTGAAACCTCCTCTACATCGTCTGTCCGGCTTATCCTGTTTTTCACGATGATCGTCTGCGTGGCTCATCCGCAGGTTTTTTACATGGGTTATAACAAAATACTCTGGCTGGAACCGCTGCCCATGAAAGTCTTCATGCTGATAGACCACCGTCTGCAATGGGGATTGTTTAGCTAGGGGTGGATAGGGCCACCCGGGTAGGGGTAGCGCCGATTATTTTCGTCCTCTCCCAACCAATACCTGATAACATTGGTCAACGCGAGAGTGGCAGCACTTCGTGTCGGTACGCATTAAATGATCATTAAGCCTTGCCTCAGGATAATCGATTTTTTTATGTGGAAGGTATTTTTGTATTTTAAAGGAAAAAATGTTTGACATTTACTAATCGGTTACTTTTGAAGCAGATCGCGTATTTGAAAGAGTTTAACCACACCCTAACAACCTAGAAATTCCTATATGCCGCTTTTAGTACAGCTGGATACATTTAACACCGGATCGGGCAATCTCACAGTCTTTGAAAAAATCATCCCCGGTACAATTAAACGCGTGTTTTACATTTACGGTGCGGGTGAGACGCAGCGAGGTGGCCACAGGCATCACAAAACGTGGAATGCCCTGGTTTGTATTCACGGAAGTTGTCGTATATACTCCAACGACGGCGAGAAGGAGGAAATCTTCATCCTCGATAATCCTGTATCGTGCCTGATCCTTGAACCGAAAGACTGGCACATCATGGATTCTTTCTCGGACGATGCGATCCTGTTGGTATTGTCCAACGAATATTATGACAAAGCCGATTATATCGACGATCCTTATCCCCTGAATCAGCTAATCCAGACAGTATCTCAATGATCCCATTTCTGGATTTAAATCAGGTAAATGCCCCCTATCTGCAAGCGATCGAAGAAGCTTCCCTCCGGGTGATCCGTTCGGGGTGGTATATTCTGGGCAATGAGTTGAAAGCATTCGAAAAGGCATTTGCTACGTATTGCGAAACGGAGCATTGTGTAGGGACCGCCAATGGGCTCGATGCAATTACGCTGATATTGCTGGCCATGGACCTGCCGGAAGATAGCGAGGTCATCGTTCCCGCCAATACATATATTGCCTCGGTGCTGCCGGTGAGTTACCTGCACCTGAAGCCCATTTTTGTGGAGCCGGACCTGCATACGATGCTGATCGATCCCGCGCTGATCGAACAGGCCATTACGCCGCAGACGAAAGCCATTATCACCGTCGACCTTTACGGGCGGAGCTGCGAAATTGTACAAATCCTGGATCTTGCCCGTAAGCACGACCTCAAAGTGATCACTGACGCGGCGCAGGCGCACGGAGCCATGCACGCAGGGAAGAAGGTAGGCGCATGGGCGGACGCAACAGCATTCAGTTTTTACCCTACCAAAAACCTGGGAGCCTTGGGGGACGCCGGTGCCATTACGACCAACAATGCCGCATTGGCCGAAAAGATCCGTTACCTGCGTAATTACGGCTCGGTAATTCGCTATCAGAATGAATACCAGGGTGTAAACAGCCGCCTGGACGAAATGCAGGCTGCGATACTCAGCGTCAAGCTGCCCTACCTCGATCCGGAAAATGTCCGCAGGAGGGAGATCGCCAGCCGGTATTTGCAGGAATTGAAATGCAGCGAGCTGATCTTGCCTCCCGCCGACCGGATTTCGGAAGATGCATGGCACCTCTTTGTAGTGCGGCATCCCCGCCGCGCGAAGTTTGTCGCTTTCCTGGATGCGCGTGGTGTGCAAACGAACGTTCATTACCCGCAGCCCATCCATAAACAATTGGCTTACAAAGAATTTAAAGATTTACATTTGCCTTTGACAGAGCAGATCCACCAGCAGGTGATCAGCTTGCCGCTTAACCCGGTTCTGACGGACGATGAGGTGGCCTATATCATACAAACCGTCAATCAATTCGATCGTCAATGAAGCTATCGGTCATTATCCCGGTTTACAACAGCGAAAAAACCATCCGGCCGCTGATCGAAAAGCTACAAGCCACTTTATCAGAAATATCATTCGAGATCGTGATGGTCAACGACGGCAGCCGCGACCGCTCCGAGCAGGTTTGCCGCGAGTTGTCCGATACCTATGCCAATGTGCGGTTCATTTCATTGCGCCGGAATTACGGGGAGTTCAATGCGGTTATGTGCGGCCTCAACTGGGCATACGGCAACTACTGCGTGATGATCGACGACGATTTTCAGAACCCGCCGGAGGAGATATTAAAGCTGGTAGAAACCGCGGAATCGGGGGATTACGACGTCGTCTACACCTATTATGCCAAGAAACAGCATTCTGTTGGCCGCAATATGGGCAGCAAGTTTGTCAACTGGCTTACAAGCTACCTTTTAAATAAACCCAAGGACCTGTATTTGTCGAGTTTCAAGTTGATCCGGCAGGAAGTGGTGCAGGAAATTATCAAATACCACGGGCCCTATCCCTATATCGACGGGCTGATATTCCGGATGACGCGGAACATCGGTACGGTGCAGGTGGCGCACCAGAAGCGCGAAGAAGGGGCTTCCAATTATACGTTTCATAAGTTAATATCGCTCTTTCTCAATATCCTTTTCTGTTACTCGTCGCTGCCGATTCGCTTTTTTGTGCCTATCGGCGTGGGGTTGTTCAGCTTGGGCTTTTTGCTTTTGCTCTTCCTGACCATCCAATGGATCATCGGTCCTGACCCGAAAGGCTGGCAGGTAGTGACGGCCACCATCATTTTCATCGGAGGGATTCAATGCATGTTGCTGAGCGTTTTGGGGGAGTACATCGGCAAGAGTTTCATGGCACAGAGCGGTCAGCCGCAGTATGTGATCAAATATAACAGCTCCGAACACGTATGATCGACAATCGGCTCGAATACCAGCGCATGTACGAAACCGAGCGCAAGCTGTGGTGGTATCAGATTCTCCACGGCAAGGTTTTGGGCCAGATCCGTAAGCATTTCAAGGCCATGGATCCCGATCTCAAAATCCTCGACGCTGCCTGCGGTACGGGTGGGTTAATGTCGTTTTTAAAGGAAAATGGCTATTCCAGCCTGCGGGGCTTCGATTATTCACAGCATGCGATCGATTTCTCGAATGAGCGCGGCCTGAATGTCGTTTTCGGCGACCTCCGGAATGTGGAAGCATTCGAGCCGGGCGAGACTTTCGATATCATCACCTGCAACGACGCGCTCTACTTCCTGACCGACGACGAGATCGTCCGCGCGCTTGCCGCATTCAAAAACCGGTTGAACCGCAACGGGCTGATCATCATTAATATTCACGCATTCGAAGCCTTCTCAGGCACGCACGATCTGGCGGTAGGAAGCTCGCGGCGTTTCAAATTGGAGCAATTTCAGGCATTCGGCAAGGCTGCCGGGCTGCGCATTGGCTACAACACCTACTGGCCTTTTGCACTGTCCCTACCGATTTTGCTCGTGCGGCAATGGCAGAATTACCAGATCCGCAGAAACAAGATCAATGTCGATCACCTCGACTCGGATGTTGAATACCCGGGCGACACGGTGAATGCGGTTTTAAAAGCCATTACCAAAACCGAGTCTTCCATTCTCGGCAAGGCACCTTTCGGGAGTTCACTTTTCATGACTTTCCAGCCAGTCTGATTACTTTTTGGAATACCCCGAGGAATTCACTGCTTCAAACAGCGCCCTGGTTTTTCCAATTCCATCCTTGCCATTGATCGCGAAGTACCAGAATGCTTCCAGATCGCCCCGGTGCATGGCCTGGTTCATATCACCACTTTGCGACTTGTGGGAGGCCTTCACCCAGTCGGCGACGATCATGTAACTGTGCTTGTTATCCTCTCCGAAGCTATGCGAACGATCGAATTCGAAAACGGGAGCGGTTTTGAGAATGTCGGTTTCAGGATAACCGGCAAGCCCGGCGAATGAGAAAGTATAACCCTTGTTTTGTGACTGTCCGCCTAATACAATCGGCTTTTTTGCACCTTTATAGCGCTGCACGGCCCGTATCGCGCTGATAGACGCGGTTTTGTGGTGCGCATGCTGGCCTTCGTGCGGAATGAGGCAGAATACAAAGTCATAGTTTCCGTTGGCCAGGATGTTATCCAGCTTTTTCTCCACGTAGACAATGTCCCAGTTCTTGCCTTGCAAATAGGGTTTCTCGTCGCGGTTGTAGTAATCGTCGAGCTGGTCGAGGAAGAAGAAATTGCCGATTCCCATTACTTCTCCGGAGGCCATGAGTTCTTTTTTACGGATCAAGGGTAGATGCTTCCTGCCAGTTGCAGAATCCACGAGGTTCAGGCCGTAATAGCTCGATGCCACGAGGCCATTGTACCCGCCCGAGGCGTCGGTGATCAATGCGAGATCGGCAGTGCCTTTCAGTTCATGGGTAATTTTAAAAACAGTCACCGGAAACATGGTTTCATCATCCGGGTGGGCCGTAACGATCAGAACACGTGGCCCTTGCGCGTATAGGCATATAGGAAGCAGCAATAGTAACAAAAGATAAATGTGTCTCATGCGAACATTTTGTTAGGTGATGTGTTATAAAATTATAGATTCTTCAACCATTCATCACGCTCTTATTATCAAAGTTTTATGGATTTGAAACTCAACGGAAAAACCGCATTCGTCAGCGGTTCTACACAAGGTATCGGCTTTGCCATTGCACAAGGTTTGTTGAAAGAAGGTGCGCATGTGATCATCAACGGCCGCTCGGAAAGTAAAATCGGGGAAGCAGTGCAGAAATTGAAAGAATCAACGCCGGGAGCGAATGTAAGCGGCATTGCGGCCGATTTTTCAAAAGTGGAAGAAGTGAATGCACTGCTGCAACAGCTGCCGGATATCGATATCCTGGTTAACAATGCAGGTATTTTCGAGCCGAAGCAATTTACCGAGATCTCAGACGATGAATGGTTCCGCTTTTTTGAAGTGAATGTGCTGAGCGGCGTGCGCTTGGCAAGGCATTTCTTTCCGAAAATGATCGCCAAAGACTGGGGCAGGATCATCTTCATTTCCAGCGAATCGGGCGTGAATATTCCCGAGGAAATGATTCACTACGGCACCACCAAAACTGCCCAGCTGGCCGTGAGCCGCGGGTTGGCCGAACTCACCAAGGGTACGAACGTTACTGTGAACACCGTCATGCCCGGTCCGACCAAATCCGAAGGCGTGGCCGATTTTGTCAAACAGCTGGGGGAGGCCAACAATATGTCTGCGGAACAAGCCGAAAAGGATTTCTTCAAAAATGCGCGTCCAACGTCGCTGCTGCAACGGTTTGCGTCGGTAGAGGAAATCGCTAACCTGGTCACTTACGTGGCGAGCCCGCTCTCATCTGCTACCAATGGCGCTGCCCTGAAAGTAGACGGCGGCGTGGCCAAATTCATTATCTGATACGCTGCACGGCCGGTGTTTTAAATGTGTGATCGGAATATTTGCCAATTCTGGAACGTTCGTTCTGAAATAATTGTCTGATAACCATGGCACGCAACAAAGCATTCGAACCGGAAGAGAGGCTGGAAAAGGCGAAATGCCTTTTCTGGCAAAAAGGCTACAACGCCACCTCTATGCAAGACCTCGTCGATACGATGGGGCTGAACCGCGGAAGTATTTACGACACCTACGGCGACAAGCACAGCTTGTTCCTTCAATGCCTCAGAAGTTATACCGAAGGGATGTTTGAGGATTATCGGAAAGTAGCGGAGGAAACGAAGTCCCCCATAAAGGCCATCGAAAAGATTATCAAAAAGGCGGCGATCAGGACCGTGGAGGAGGAAAGAACCTGCATGGGTGTGAAATCGACCTTCGAGCTGGGTTCCGTGGATGAAGAAGTGCATGCCCTGTTAAAACAAAACACCAGCAATCTGACAGCCCTGTTGAAAGATCTTTTAAAAAAGGCTCAGAAAGCGGAGGAAATCAGTAGTAAAAGAGATCCGGCCATGCTCGCAAGCTTCGTCGTGTCGAATTTTACCGGCTTCTGGCAGACTTTCCTGGTATATGGCGATGGGGAACTGGTGCAGCAGCAAGCCGAATTTTTAATAAAATCTATCAAAAAATAATTTGTCCAATGATGGAACAAGCATTCCATAATGACAATGCTTACGGACATGTCAGGGTTAGTTACAGCAATAGCAAATAAATCGGGTATAGTAAAAATCTACAAGCAAGGAGCGCCTTCGGTGCTGGGTTACGAACGCGAGACCACCTTAGAGCCGGGTCCCGGACAGGTACGAGTGCGGCAGGAAGCCATGGGGTTGAATTTTGTAGATACCTATTACCGCGATGGGAAGTTTCCCGTCAAATCGTTTCCTTACACGCCGGGCGTAGAGGCCGCGGGCGTGATCGAGGCCGTAGGGCCGTGGGTGACGGAATTCAATGTGGGCGACCGCGTGGGTTATCACTTCATCCCCGGAGCATATGCGGAAAGCCGCGTGGTATCGACGCAGCAATTGATCCATATTCCGGACAATGTCACATCGGAACAAGCGGCGGCCATGCTCGTGAAGGGCTTTACCGCCAGGATGCTCGTCAAAATAGTGAATCCCATTAAGCCGGGCGATGTGGTGCTGGTGCATGCGGCGGCCGGTGGCGTAGGTACCTTGGTTACCAAATGGGCCAAGGCACTCGGCGCGACGGTCATCGGCACGACGGGCTCGGAAGAGAAGAAAGAAGTGGTGCTGGCAAATGGGGCTGATCACGTTTTTCTGGCGGAATGCCGGGAGTTTGTACACTCGGTGCTGGAAATTACGGAGGGCCGCGGTGTGGATGTCGTGTTCGACGGGGTAGGGAAAGATACATTCAGCTATTCGCTGGATGTGATCCGCAAGGGCGGTAAAATCGTGCTTTATGGATCGTCGTCGGGCCAGCCCGAGCACATCGACCACGCCTTGCTTCGTGAAAGATCCATCGTGATGGCAACTCCCACGCTCAGCGCGTACATCACCGACCGCGAGACGCTGGAAGAATATGCAACCGATACTTTCGATGCATTCAGCAGCGGAATCTTCGGAGAGCTCGCCATTACAAGGTATCCATTATCGAAAGCATATCAGGCGCAGGCCGATCTCGAAGCGCGGAAAACAACAGGTTCCGTCATTTTGGTACCGTAGTTTTTTTTGCATCAATTCCATGTTATGTCCAAAGTCCTGATTCAGTTTGCCCACCCCACTCATAGCAAATCCAATGTACAAAAGACGTTGGAGAAATATGCCCGCAAGGTAAAGGGAGTGACTTTTAATGATCTGTATGAACATTATCCGGATCTTTTCATAGATATCAAAAGGGAGCAGCAGTTGCTGACAAAGCACGATATCATCATATTCCAGCATCCATTCTACTGGTACAGCAGTCCCCCGATCCTGAAACAGTGGCAGGACCTTGTGCTGGAATACAACTGGGCCTACGGGCCGAAAGGGCATGCATTGAAAGGGAAGAAGATATTCAATGCGGTGTCGTGCGGGGGCGGGCGCGATGCCTACACTTCGACAGGGTACAACCGCTTTCCCGTAGGTCAGTATTTGCTGCCATTCAACCAGACGGCCTATTTATGCCGGATGGATTACCTGCCGCCGTTTGTGGTGCATGAAACTTATACGATCGAAGATTACACGCTGAAAGCCTGTGGCGAGCAATATGCCGAGCTGCTGGATGCACTTGTGAACGATCGTATCGATCCTGCGGAGTTGGCCGGGGTCGAATATTTGAACGAACTTTTTCCACACTGACCATGCAGCAATCCTTCTTTTTTCAGGCAATGATATACCTCGCGTCCGCGGTGGTAATGGTCCCTATTGCCAAACGGCTGGGGTTGGGATCGGTGCTGGGTTACCTGGTTGCCGGGGTAATCATCGGTCCGGCGGGCCTGAAATTCATTGGAATGGAAGGCCAGGATATTATGCATTTTGCAGAATTCGGCGTGGTGATGATGCTCTTTGTCATCGGCCTTGAACTTGAACCCTCGCGCTTGTGGCGTATGCGCAAGAGCATTGCGGGGCTTGGCGGGTTGCAGGTAGGCGTTACGACCGTCCTCGTGGCCGGTGTTGGCATGCTATTCGGCATCAGCTGGAAGGAGGCACTCGCGCTGGGGATGATCATCGCGATGTCGTCCACGGCGATTGTCATGCAGACGCTGAATGAAAAAGGCTGGCTGAAAACCGTTGCCGGGCAGAGCTCGTTCGCGGTACTTCTGTTCCAGGACTTGGCGATCATTCCGATGCTCGCGTTGTTTCCACTACTCGCCGACCACGCGGGAGTGGCCGATAGCCATGCCGGCGGAGGTTCGCTGGTAAGTGTATTGCCCGCCTGGCAGCAGGCTATTGTGGTATTGCTGTCGGTTTCGGCGATTGTACTGACCGGGAAGTACCTGCTGCGGCCGGTTTTCCGCATGATGGCCCGTACCGCATTGCGCGAAATGTTCACCGCCACGGCATTGCTGCTCGTGGTGGGTATTGCCGTGCTCATGACGTCGGTAGGGCTTAGCCCCGCGCTGGGCGCATTTCTGGCTGGGGTAGTGCTCGCCAACAGCGAATATCGCCACGAGCTGGAAAGTTCTATCGATCCCTTCAAGGGCCTATTGCTGGGGCTATTCTTCATTTCGGTCGGTACTTCCATTGATTTTTCACTGGTAGTTTCCAAACCGCTGCTGATTATCGGACTAGTGGCCGGATTGATGCTGCTGAAAATGGCAGTTCTCTTTGTTTTAGGTAAAATATTCGAAGTAAGGAATGCGCAGAACTTCATATTCAGCATTGGTTTGAGCCAGATCGGTGAATTTGCATTTGTATTGCTCAGTTTTTCGGTTCAGGAAGGTGTTTTGGGTAAGGAAGTTTCGGATACGATGACAGCCGTGGTGGCGATCAGCATGGCTATGACGCCGTTGGCGATGATGGTGAATGAGAAATTTATCCTGACGCGATTCTGCCTCGTAAGCGCAGGGCTGCAAACGGCGCAGCGCCCAAGTGATGTCGAAGAGGAGGACAACCCGGTGATCATCGCCGGTTATGGGCACTTCGGAAATATAGTGGGCCGTTTTCTGCGGGCGAATGGCGTGGAGGCGACGGTACTCGATAATGATAGTGACAACGTCGATTTCCTCCGCCGGATGGGCCTTAAAGTGTATTATGGCGATGCTACCCGTTATGAATTGCTGGATATTGCCGGAGCAGGCCGCGCGCAGATGATTATCATCGCGATTAGCGACGAAGAAAAGAGACTGGAATTGATTGAAACAGTGAAAAAACATTTCCCTCACCTGCATATGCTCGTGCGCTCGACCAACCGTAATGATGCGTACGACCTCATGAATGCGGGGATGATGCACATTTACCGGGAGACGTTCGATACGAGCCTTCGCCTGGGCGTGGATGCATTGAAATTGCTCGGGCATCGCGCACACGAAGCGACGCGCATGGCCAAGACATTCTTTGTCCACGATGAACGGACTCTGAAGCATTTGTCGAGCATCCGGAACGACGAGGAATATATCCACGCCGCAAGGCAGCATATGGAAGAGCTGGAAATGATTATGCAAGCCGACAGGGATGCGGTGAATCTCAATGCGCTAGCAGGCTGGGATCGCAAAGCCGAGGCCGAAACAGCCTGATTTCCTTAGGATACGTGTGATGGTCCGGCGTTTGGCGACCGGCGGATTTTTTCCCAAATCCAACCCGCCAGCATGCCCAGAAAGCTCGCGAGCAGGCCGTAGACGAGGGCCGGATACTCGGTTTCAATGAAAATGCAAAATAGCCATACCGCCAGCCCGATGACCATCGAGAGCATACAGCCGAGGGGGTTGCTGGATTTCCAGTAAAGTCCCGCGGCTAATGGAACAAATAAAGATACAAGACTGAATGCAGACGATTCCGCGACGAGCTCGAAAATGCTTTCGCGGGTTGCTGCCATGAAAATGCACACCAGCGTGATGCCGATGATGCCCGCACGAATGATTTTCAGTAGTTCTTTATCGTCGAGGTCTGGCTTGAAGTATTTGAAAATATTCTCTCCTAATACAACTGCCGGAGCCATAATAGCGCTGCTCGTCGTGCTGAGGATCGCGGAGACCAGTGCGCCGAAAAACAGGATTTGGAGCGGCAGGTTCATGTGTTTCAGTACCATATTAGGGATGATCATTTGCCCGTCTTTTTCTTCGCCGGGGTACAGATGGTGCCGGCAAAGCCCGATGAACAGCGGCAGCAGGGCAATCGTGAGGTACATGAACGATGAAAGCAGCGTCGACTGCACTGATACGCGGGCAGATTTGGCAGACATAACTCTTTGAAAAACATCCTGCTGCGGAATCGAACCGAGTCCGATAGTGATCCACGCCGCGAAGTATTCGAGGTGGCCTTTGAGTGTATTTTCGGGAAAAAAGCGGAAAAAGCCTTTTGGAGCAGCGTCAAGCAACGGCTGAAAACCGCCTACTTCCTTGTACAGCACCGCCGCCACAATGAGCAGGCCGACGATGATCATGACCGTCTGGATAAAATCGGTAATCGATATCGACCACATACCACCCCAGATCGTGTACAAGATCACGACGAAGGAACTTGCGAGAATGCACGTAAGCAGCGACCAGCCCAGTACGACTTTCAATACAATGCCCATGGCCAGTAACTGTGCGGCTATCCAGCTGAAATAGGACGGAATGATGAGAATGGCCGAGAGCAATTCGGCATTCCGCCCGTAACGGATCCTGAAGAAATCACAAAATGTGATAATATTCATTTTGTAGAACCGCCGGGCGAAGAACAACCCTACCAGGAAGAGGCACAGCGAAGCACCGAAGGGGTCCTCGATGATACCTAATACACCATGCTCGATAAACTCGGTGGGGGCGCCCATGATGGTTTCCGACCCGAACCACGTTGCAAATGTGGCGGAAGCGGCGAGGACGAGCGGCAGCTGGCGGCCTGCAAGCACGAAATCCTGAGTGGTAGTGATTCTTTTGGAGGCCCAGAGGCCTATTCCAAGGTTTGCCAGCAGGTATGCCAGGATGGAAAAGGCCAGCATGTTTTCAGGCTTCCTGGTGTTCTACAATCCATTGAGTAGTAGCATTGATAGTGCCCATTTCCCAGAAAATGGATGGGCTTAACTCGATCCCGAGCCATTCCTGTAACTCGGTTGTGATGTCGACCATAAGAAGGGAATCCAATCGGTAATCGATGATTTCCGCGTCCAGATCTACTTCGGAGGGATCTATTTCCGCATGGTGAGCAATGCGCTCAACTATCCAGCCAGAAATTTCGGTAAATGTTTTACTCATTTAGTTGAAGTTTGTAACAAGCACTGAATGCTACGTGAAAATAGTACTTTTGCGGGTTTTAAAAAAAATTAGGGGCCTTTTTAAGTAACCGATATTAATCTACAATACTCTTTTTGGCGAATAATTCGCGAGCCTTCAAGCGCTGGATCTTTCCGCTCGATGTCTTGGGCAATTTGCCTGGCTGGATCAGTATGATTTCGTGGGGAATGAGCCCGAACGCCAACCCGACGCTCTGCGCCATCTTGTTTTTGATGATCTTCTCATCGTCCGGCGTTTGTGCCACTCTCCGCACTTCGCTCACAATCATCAGTGCTTCACCCTGGTCTGTCTCGACGGAGAATGCCGCCGCCGCGTTGGGCTGAATATCCGGGTGGCTTTCGCTTACAACCTCTTCAATGTCCTGCGGATAATAATTGACTCCTCGGATAATGATCAGCTCTTTAGTACGGCCGGTGATAAAAAGAAGACCATTTTCCATGAAACCTAAATCGCCCGTCCTCAAATAGGGGCCTTCACCGCTGCTGGTGTAAGCCTGGAAAGTATTTTTGGTTGCGTCTGGTTTTTCCCAGTAACCTGCCGCTATGCCGTCGTTTTTTACCCATATTTCCCCCTCTTTCCCTTCCGGCAAACTTAGATTGGTCACTGGGTCCACGATCGATACCTCGGTAAACTCCACGGGAGGGCCGCAAGCGACAACTTCCTTGGCATCCGTCAGTTTGCGATAGGTAGTGGGTGTACCGTTCAAATGCAGGCTCACGGCCAGTGTGGCTTCGGCGAGGCCATAGGACGGGACAAGGCTGTTTTTTCTGAAACCGGCCGCTTGCGTCGCAGCGGCGAATCTTTCGAGGGTCGAGATCCGGATCGGTTCTGCGCCTACGTAGAGGACGCGGAGGGAGCTAAGGTCCAGGGCATCCAGCTGTTCCTGCGGAATGCGCGCGAGGCAATGGTCAAGCCCAAAGCCAGGTCCGCCGCAAAATCCGGCATGGTAGGTACTGATTGTTTGCAGCAGCAACGCGGGCTTTGTGATAAACAGAAGCGGAGAGATCACAAAGCCGGTACCGCCGGTAAAAAGTGGGGAAAGCAGGCCGTCCACCAAGCCCATATCATGGTAATGCGGTAGCCAGGTAACCGACGTATCCTCAGCGGTACGGCCGAAGCAATTGTTGATCGCCCGCAGATTGGCCGTCAGATTGGTATGGCTGATCATCACCCCCTTAGGTTGGCTGGTAGAGCCGGAAGTATATTGCAAATAGGCTGTTTCGACGGATTCCTTATGCCTGCGAATGGCGCCCGGTGAAGCCGGCGCGGTCATCAGGTCGTCGGTGAAAATCCATTCGGCGTCGTATTCCTGTAATGCGGAAGAAGCATCGTTTTTCCGCTGAAACAGCATTTTGAAGGTTTTGGTATTGGTAATGATCCCCGAAGCTGCGCAGTCACGCATAATGCTCAGAATGCGGTTTATTCCCGGCTCGGAATAGCTGATGGGCGTTGGAACCGCGATAATACCTGCATGCAGAGCTCCCAGGAACGAACATACAAAAGCCGCTTCTGCGGGCAGGAGGAGGATCACTCTGGCGTTGACGGGGAACTTGGAGCTCAGCAGATGGGATGCTGCTAGTACATGCTGATGAAGTTCATGATAATGAAGTTGCTCAACGATTTCACCCTCTTTGCCAATATAGCCATAGGCAAGTTTGTCAGGATGTAATCCGGCATTAGTTTTTAGTACATCAAGTATATCCATAAACTGCAAAGTAAAAAGAAAAGGCCAGATAAAAGTGCCTTAATGCACAGTATCGGGCCTTTTTTTATCGAAAGGTATGTCAAAATTATCGTCTGTGTCCGCGATGGCGGCCATTGTTTCCGTAATGGTCGTTATGGCGGTATTGCTTACGGTAAGCACGGTTATCATGACGGCGGTACCTGTGGCGGTCGGCGTAGATAACCCGCGGTGGCGCCGGTTTTACCACAACTACACGAGGTGGCGGTGGCGGAGCGTGATAGTACCTGTAACCATGCCGGTAACCATAGTCATAGCCCGGTTCGTAGGAACGATAGGTACAGGATGAAATCGAAATGGCTGCGATCAGGGTAATGATGACCGACAGCAAGACACTGTTCTTTTTCACGGTTCTAGTTCGTTTTGTACTAATCGTAAAACGAATTGGATGGCAGGATAGTGCCGTGGAGGGGACAAAGAGGGGCGGTAGAAAAAGTTATCCACACTGTGGATAATGCTTAAATATAGCTTAATTGCCTGATAATCTGCGTTATTGAAGGTTGTTAACAAGTTATGCACATTTTCGGTGTGGATAACTTGTTAACAAATATTAGGTTTTATGCCTCAACATCGTAGATCACGACCTTCTCCCAAAGATGTGCGCATTCTTCCACGAATTTTTTGTGCAAAGGGTGAACCTGGTATACGTCGTGCGCAGCCTCATCCTTGAAAATCAGAATCTCTGCGAAATCGTAAGTGGCGTCGATAACCGGTCTGCGCGTGGCGGCAGGAGGGCCGATGTACGCCGATTCGATAGATTCGATCGCTTCAAGTGATTTGATACCTGCGAGCAGTGCGGCTCTGGCCTCTTCGTTGTCCTTCTCTTTCAACCAGAAGAATACGTTGTGGATAAACATGGATAATGGTTTATGGTGTTAGAAATTGATTATGGATTCAATTGGTTGACGACATCGTCCGTTTTCGCTTCCGGCAACTGCTGGTGATACGCTTTTTCGAGTTTGAAAGAAAACGTAGTTCCCTTGTCCGGCTTCGACATCACAGCGATTTTCGTGTCGTGGGCGTTCAATATATGCTTAACAATGGCAAGTCCCAAACCGGTGCCGCCGATTTCTTTGCTCCGGCTTTTGTCGATGCGGTAAAAACGCTCGAAGATACGGTTCAAATGCTCGTGCGGAATGCCCGGGCCATTGTCTTTTACCTCCACTTCGATGTATTTTTTGCTCTCGCTGAAATGGACGATTACCTTGCCATTCTCGTTACCGTATTTAATCGCATTCTCAATCAGGTTTAGCATTACCTGCTCCATACGGTCGGCATCGGCCTTGATCCACACTTCTGGCATGTCGTCCGGTTTCACTTTCAAGGTCACGTTGCGGTTCTTGGCAATGTGTTCGAGACGGCTGAAAATGCTGAGGGTAAGCTTGCGCAGGTCGGTTGGGACGATATTCATTTTAATATCTCCGGTTTCCATTTGCGATAACACGAGAAGGTCTTTCACGAGCACGTCGAGGCTGTCGAGGTTGTTGGCGGCTTTGCGTAAAAAGCGTTCTCGCACCTTTTCATCGTCCATTGCACCATCCAGGAGCGTGTGGATAAATCCCTGTGCCGCGAAAATAGGAGTTTTGAACTCGTGCGATACGTCGGCGAGGAATTCCCGGCGGAACAATTCGAGCTTTTTCAGCTCATCGATTTCCTTTTGCTTTTTGGTTACATATACAAAAATCTCGTCGTTGATCGTCTTCAGCGGGTTGGATTCCCTGATCAGTTTTTTGCGCGGGGCCATATTGAAATCCCGCATTTTCAGCTTGTGGATAGTCCGGTACATTTTGTTCACCTCGCGGAAAACCAGAATGTCGACGGCATAAAGCACGAGGAAAAAGGAAGAAATGAAGGAGGAAATAGCCGAAACAAACAGCATCCCTTTTGAAACCCCATCCACAAATGCGAGGAACGTAGTGGTAATGAGGGATATCAGGAAAGCCAGAATGACGGCAATGAAACGGGGACTTAAAGACATGTTACTTTAAAGCTTGCTTCACGCGAAAGCACTTTCTCCCGCGTGAAGCGAATCTGTTGAAATTTTAGCCTTAAAGTTAACACTTTGAAACCGGTTTCGATTCGGTTTCGCATTGGAAGTGGCTTGTTAAGAAATTGTTAACCGATTACGGTGTGATGTGTCGCTGGTGTTGTCAAGAGTTGTCATTTGTGGTCAGGTATCGTCAAGAATAGTGGTTCGTAGTTGTATGCGCAGCTTTTGATCGGCGGTAAATGCCGTCAGGCATATAACATTGGTAGACAACACAGTCGGCCCGGATTACGTCAAAATGCCGTCAGGCATGCAACAACAATGCTCGGTTGTTGCATGCCTGACGGCATTTTCAGGGGTATAACTTCTGGTCTGGCTGCTACCGATATCACATCGCTACGCGATTTTGCGAAGCGAATTAAAAAGGACAATCCCCACAATATCTGCCTAAAAAATGACCTCCCTCTGACGATTAAAATCCCCCGCGATATTTATACGTACTGGCAACCTTGTCAATCGCCACGATGTACGCCGCAATGCGGAGCGATACTTTGTATTTCAGCGATGTTTCATACACTTTGTCGAATGCATCCTTCATAATGCGGTCGGTGCGGCGGTTGATGCGTTCCAGCGTCCATTTATAGCCGATCCGGTTTTGTACCCATTCGAAATAAGAAACCGTTACGCCGCCGGCATTGGCGAGGATGTCGGGCACTACCATAATCCCTTTTTCATTGATAATGTCGTCGGCTTTGGCGGAAGTGGGGCCATTGGCGCCTTCCACAATCATGCGTGCCTGAATGCTGGATACGTTTTTGCGTGTAATTACGTCCTCTTTCGCGGCGGGTACCAGCACGTCAACGGGCAATGTGAAAAGGTCATCGCCGGAAATGAGCTCAGCCTTGGCGTAACCTTCCAGCGAGCCTTTGTTGGCGTCACGGTAGGCAATGGCATCGGCCACGTCTATTCCCTTATCATTATAATACGCCCCCGAAATGTCGCTGATCGCGTGGATGGCAGTGCCGCGCTCGCGCAGGAGCAGGGCCGCGTGCGAACCTACATTTCCAAAACCTTGTACCGCCGCAGTAGCGCGATAAGGATTAATGCGCAACTTCTCCATACCCGCCAATGCAGATACCATTACACCACGGCCCGTGGCTTCGGTACGGCCAAGCGAGCCGCCGAGTACGAGTGGTTTTCCAGTCACAACAGCGGGGATCGTCATGCCTTTTGATTTGGAATACTCATCCATCAGCCACGCCATTTCGCGAGGGCCGGTACCCATATCCGGCGCGGGAATATCCTGGTCTGGCCCGAAAACATCCAGCAATGCCGTCGTATATGCACGCATGAGGCGCTCGATCTCGCCCGGGGACATTTCGCGCGGGTTACAGGCCACTCCGCCCTTAGCCCCGCCATAGGGAATATCCACCACGGCGCATTTCCAGGTCATCCATGCTGCCAATGCACGCACTTCGTCGAGGTTTACATCGGGGTCGAAACGGATGCCTCCTTTGCTGGGGCCGAGAATGGTGGAGTGGATCACACGGTAACCTTCGAAAGTCCGGATTTCGCCGGAATCCATGGTTACCGGCAGGCCGACTGTCACCTGTTTACGGGGCACTTTGAGGATATAATACATTTCTTCGGATATCCCCAGGAGGTCTACGGCTTTATCAAATCGCTGCATCATTGACTCCAACGGATTGTCTTTATCCTTAATCGGAGCCGGTTCTATGTAAGACATCATTTGATCTTTAAGGTGTTGATATTAAAATAGTTAGCTCAAAAGCGCCGAGCTGACGATACAAACTACGCTATTTGTTATTATAAAAGCAAAAAACTAAAATTTCTTGAAATAGTAATAAAATTAGGCCAAAGTAGAATGTTTCAGGGGAGTGACAAACATTAAAATTATACCACAGGTTTTGGCGGGAATCCCAAATTTTCTGGCGGGATCGGGAGAAATATTGAAATGCAGGAAAAATAAAAAAAGGAGGCAAAATTTTGCCTCCTTTTCGGGTTTGGAACGTCGGGCTTTGGATTAAGCCATTTCCAGTTTGGACGCGTAGCGCTTGCGCTCGTTCTCGTCCAGGTATATTTTCCGCATACGCATGTTTTGCGGGGTAACTTCGAGGTATTCGTCTTTCTGGATGTATTCCATCGATTCTTCCAGAGAGAAATTGATTTTCGGAGCGATACGCAGGCCGTCGTCCGAGCCGGAAGCACGCATGTTGGTCAGCTTTTTCGCTTCTTGCAGGTTTACCACGATGTCGTTAGGTCGGTTGTGCTCACCTACTACTTGCCCACCGTAGATTTCATCGCCCGGATCCACGAAGAAGCGTCCGCGATCTTGCAGTTTATCAAGGGTATAACCCGTTGCAGGACCTGTGTTTTTTGAAATGATCGATCCGTTCTGACGGCCCGGGATTGGTCCGCGGAATGGCTCGAAGCTTTTGAAACGGTGCGTCATAACAGCCTCTCCTTGGGTTGCGGTCAGTACGTTTGAGCGCAAGCCGATCAATCCGCGTGAAGGGATTTCGAATTCAAGGTGTTGCAAATCGCCTTTTGGTTCCATGATCAACAGCTCGCCTTTACGCTGCGTAGCCAATTCGATCACTTTTCCGGCAGTTTCTTCCGGCACGTCTACTACCAATGTCTCGATTGGTTCAAGGCGCTGGCCGTTTTCGTCCTCTTTGTACAATACCTGCGGCTGTCCTACCTGCAATTCGTAACCTTCGCGACGCATGGTTTCGATCAATACCGACAAGTGAAGGATACCGCGGCCATAAACCAGGAATTTGTCCTCCGTATCAGTTGGTTCCACGCGCAATGCGAGGTTTTTCTCAGTTTCTTTCAACAACCTGTCGCGAATGTGGCGTGAGGTAACGAATTTACCTTCCTTACCAAAGAATGGAGAGTTGTTGATCGTGAATAGCATGTTCATCGTAGGCTCATCCACCGCGATACGTGGCAATGCCTCAGGATTTTCAGCATCAGCGATGGTATCACCGATTTCGAAATCTTCGATACCCGTTACAGCACAAATATCACCAGCGCTTACTTCGCTTACTTTGGATTTTCCCAAGCCTTCGAACAGCTGAACTTCTTTGATTTTTACTTTCTTCATCACACCGCCGGCTTTGCAAAGCGTCACGGTCGATCCTTCCTTGATCGTTCCTCTTTTCACGCGACCGATGGCGATACGGCCAACGAATGCATTGTAGTCGAGAGAAGTGATCTGCATTTGTGTATTTCCTTCTTCGATTACGGGGGCAGGAATCTGCTCGATGATCGTGTCGAGAAGGAAAGTAATATCTTCGGTTGGTTTCTGCCAGTCCGGACCCATCCAGCCTTGTTTCGACGAACCGTACACGGTTACGAAGTCGAGCTGGTCTTCGGTAGCGCCAAGGTTGAACATCAGGTCGAATACGTTTTCCTGAACTTCTTCCGGGCGGCAGTTTTCCTTATCTACTTTGTTGACAACGACGATAGGTTTCAGGCCAAGACCAATGGCTTTGCCCAATACGAAACGGGTTTGTGGCATCGGGCCTTCGAATGCATCAACCAGCAACAAAACGCCATCCGCCATTTTAAGTACGCGTTCCACTTCACCACCGAAGTCTGCGTGACCTGGTGTATCAATTACATTGATTTTCACATCTTTGTAACGCACCGATACGTTTTTGGAAACAATTGTAATCCCACGCTCACGTTCCAGATCGTTGTTGTCGAGGATCAGGTCGTCGAACTCCTGATTGTCGCGAAACAGCTTTGACGCGTGGATGATTTTGTCGACCAAAGTCGTTTTACCGTGGTCAACGTGCGCAATAATTGCGATGTTACGAATGGCTTGCATTGTTTTATGGATCAGTTGTTTACGGCGCTGCTACGAAATGCTCTGAATGCGTGTCAGGACCGATTTGGCTTTTGTCTGGATGTAATTCGGCCAAACAGGGTGCAAAGGTACGCACTTTTCCTCTGAATAACAGTATTTTACAATTAATTTATTGTTATCCCGTGAAAAACAGCCTTTAAACTAAAAGAAGTGCAAAAAGGGGCGGGAAATGTCAGAGGGTTGGGATTTCTTTTTCCGACATCCGGTAGAGGTTATCCGGATCAAAGTCGACGCCATTGTCCCAGGTAAGCGTCCCGTAGGAATCAAGTTTAACGGTTTTGAAGTAATTCGGATCTGAGAGTTTGCTGATCAAACCATCATTTATCCTGCGGTATTTTTCAACTACTTCTTTTAGGTCCACGGTACGTATTTCACCTGTATTGAACTCGCAGGTCACGGCGTGATCATGTATCTGGATGATGTTTTTGATGTAGTGTAGCATAGCTATTGAAGCGGATCGATCTTGTTGTAGCTCTTAAATTCCTTTCCGAGATTAATAAAATTCTCCATCAACTCTCGCTGATGCAGCAAAGCCCATGCCTGAACTTGCTTCAACTGTTTTTGGAGGAAGACTCCCGCCCAACAACCGTACATTTTGGATATGGAAAATAGCCCGGTGCTCCTGAAATTCTGCATGAAAATGCGGTGGATTATAGTCATCAAAGAACATTCGGATAACGATACCGAAGAAGCGGCTGATTTCAGGCATGATATAGTGTGTAAGCTGTTAAATCAAAGATACGAAGAATCGAGGTAACAAGCGGTTTTGCATTCGCCGGCACGTTTCGTTAATTTGTAAGGATTGAATGACCATTAAACCTCATGATGAACAAGAACCTACTGGCTGGATTATTCCTCTCTATCAACACTTTGGCATGGGCTCAGAATGATGCGGCCAAATATGCGGCAGGCATAACACCGGCCGATCTCAAAAAGCACCTCGTTATTATCGCTTCCGACAGCCTGGAAGGACGAGATACCGGTTCACCAGGCCAGAAGAAGGCGGCGGAATACGTTTCGAAGTATTACAAACAATATGGATTACAGCCGATTGCCACCGACGCCGATGGCTCGAAAAGCTATTTGCAGAAATACAAGCTTTACAAGCGCGGCTGGGGGGAAGTGTATGTGACGGCGCATGGCAAGAAATATGAATTTAATAAGGATTTCTATCTGAACGGATTGCTGGATGTTCCCGAAGAGGTTAGCACCGACCTGGTTTCCGTAGGTTATGGGATAGAAGACGGAAATTACAACGACTACGCCAATATCAATATCAAGGGCCAATCGGTGATAATGTTCGATGGTGAGCCCCAGTTCTCGGGAGGCAAATACCTGATCAGCGGCAATTCGGAGAAAAGTAAATGGAGTGGCCCTGTTTCGTGGCAGGTAAAAGCGAAACTGGCGAAGGAAAAAGGTGCTAAATATGTCTTCATTATTACCGACAAAACCGGCGAGGACCTCGACAAGGAGATCCGTCAGCGTGCGGTAATGGCCCGTCGGTTCAGTGCACCTACGTTGAAACCGGTACAGGAAAACCCTTCGGGAACTGCTGCATTCGTGTTTTCGGCGAAAGGGGCGGCAGAAATGCTGGGCACTTCGGTTGCGAAGCTCATGAAATTGAAATCCCAGATCGATAAATCGGGGAAACCTGTTTTGGAAAACTTCGCGAATACAGTTTCCCTGAAAGTCGGCCGTGTGAGCGAAACGATCGATACCGAGAATGTGGCGGCATTTATGGGAGGTTCTGACAAGAAGGACGAGGTACTGGTGATCAGCGCGCATTTGGACCATATCGGCATTTCCGAGAATGGAGAAATCAATAATGGAGCGGACGACGATGGTTCGGGAACGGTATCATTGCTCGAACTGGCGGAAGCATTCAGCAAAGCGAAAGCCGACGGGAAAGGTCCAAGAAGAAGCATTCTTTTCCTGAATGTTACAGGTGAAGAAAAGGGCCTTTTCGGTTCGGAATATTATTCCGAAAATCCATTGCTGCCGCTCAAAAACACAATCGCCGACCTGAACATCGACATGATTGGCCGGGTGGACGAAGCACATAAGAATGATCCTAAGTATGTATATCTGATCGGTTCGGATAAGCTTTCTTCCAAACTGCATGAGATTAGTGAAGAGGCCAATAAGAAATACGTCAATTTCAAGCTCGACTACACCTTCAACGATCCGAAAGATCCCAACCGCTTCTACTACCGCTCCGACCATTACAATTTTGCCAAAATGGGCGTTCCGGTAATTTTTTATTTCACAGGCGTTCATGAAGATTATCATCGGCCTGGCGACGATGTGGAGAAAATCCTTTTCGACAAGCAATCGGAGATCGTGAAACTGGTATTTTACACGGCTTGGGAATTGGTGAACCGCGATGAGCGCATTGTGGTGGATAGTCATAAGGAGTAGGTATTTTGGGGTGAAGGGAGGAAAGGGAGAATGGAAAAAGGAGGAAGGAGGAAAGGGTCTAGGGAGGAAAGGGTGGCCCGCGTGGGGAGTAAGGTTGTTTTAAACTAATTATCGAATATGAAACGGGTTTTGTTGCTGCTGGTTTTTTGTATGTTAAGCATCGCCTCATGGGCGCAAGTGCCGGTAGAAAATTCGCTGCTCTGGGAAATCAGCGGTCGTGGGTTGGCGAAACCTTCCTATTTGTTTGGTACCATTCACCTTATTTGCCCAGCCGATTTCTCCCTGAGTGACTCCCTGAAAAGTACACTCTCGCGCACGCAGCAGGTGGCGCTCGAAATGGATATGGACGACCCGGGCATGATGGCCGGGATGATGAAAACGATGAATATGACTGCCGGTAACGAGTTGAAAAAGCTCGTTACCGAGCAGGAATACCAGCGGCTCGACCGTTTTTTCAAAGATTCGGTGCATGTGGGCCTGGCGATGTTCGAGCGGGCGAAGCCATTTGTGCTGATGGGGCCACTGTTCAATACTGTGCTCGATTGCCAGCCGCAGTCGTATGAAATGGCGCTGGTGGAGTTGGCAGGCAAGCAGAAGTCGGAGGTGATTGGGATTGAAACTTTGGAAGAACAAATGGCCATTTTCGATACTATCCCTTACAAAGATCAGGCAAAAATGCTCCTGACCCTGATCGACAGCCTACCTTCCGCCCGGAAGGAATTTAAAAGCCTCGTGACGCTTTACAAGACACAAAACATCAACGAACTCTATGGAATGACGCTGAAAAGCGAGTTTGGTATGGAAGGCAACGAAGAGGTGATGCTTTTTGCCCGTAACCAGAAATGGATTCCCCGCATACGCAGGATCGCCAGCGCGAAGCCGACGTTTTTCGCGGTGGGAGCGGCGCATTTGGGAGGGGAAAAAGGGGTTATTGCTTTGTTGAGAAAGGAGGGGTTTGCGGTGCGGGCGGTTAAATGATACGCCGATCGTTCCTTGGTAATTCGCAGCAAGCCGTTTGTGAATTGGTGCTGGGTTGTGAGAGTGGGAAGAGGTATTTTTGAATTATTGGAAACCGCTTTACTCTCAACACCACACACTCTAATATGAATCAGGATAGATATGAACTGATCGCTGACGAGAACAATCATCGATTCGAGTTTATAAGTGATGGCCCTTGTGGGAAGATTAAGAAGGTCATTCTCTTTCGACCTCTTTCCAATAATAGCAATCATTACAACCTGTCATTCGGTGATTGGGATCATGATAGGCAAGTGGTGGATGATACCGCTGTTTCAAATAACGGGGACACGCTAAAAATACTGAGTACCGTAGCGTTTGCTGTTCAATCATTTGTTATCCAAAATACAGGCTCCGTGATCCTAGCTACCGGTAGCACAGCTGCACGAACAAGGCTTTACCAGATGAGCATTTTAAAGTACTGGAAGGAAGTCAGCATTCGCTTTGTGGTGAGGGGCTCATGTAATAACAAGTGGGCTCCGTTTAAGAAGGGGGTTAATTATGAGGCTTTCCTGTTATTCCAAAAATAGTTCTCCACGTGTTTGAAATTTAAGGCTTATGAAAGATCAAGAAAACGAGCTCCTTGAAGATCCTTCAGCATATCTGGTTCGACCATTACCTGACTTGTCTAATGATCCGTTTGTGTTGAAAAAGGAAAGGCTTATTATGGAGATTCTTGCAAAAAGCCCTATCCCCAGGCATTTGCTTCCTAAAAAGAAACACCAGGCTGCTAGCCGCTCAAAACGCTGAAATCCACTGCGTCAACCACTCGGGGCTGAAAAACAGCATCAATAACGCAACCAAAAACAATCCGGCAACCAGTTTGCCGGAGGCGCTATTGTTTGTGCTAACTGCTTCCGCCCTAACCGTTTTGAAAAACAGCAGATAAGGCAAACGCATGTAATAGGCGAGGGAAATGGCTGCATTGAGGATGCCGCCGATGAGCAGCCATAACATCCAGGTTAGTTCCTGATCGTGGTAACTTTCCCAAAGCGCTGAGAACACGAGTAATTTAGAAGTAAAACCGCCGGTAGGAGGCAAGCCTGCCAATGCGACCATCACGACGGTCAGAATGCCGGAAATCCAGACGTAGTTGCGGCCGAGGCCTTCGTAATCTTTGAGTTGGGTTTCTTGCCTTGGCTGCAAAAGATCGACGAGGAAGAAAGCGGCGAGATTGATAACGAGATAGGCCGCAGTGTAAAACACGGCTGCTTCAAAGCCAAAACGGCTGTATGCAGCAATGCCGACGAGCAGGTAACCCGCCTGCGCTATGGACGAATAGGCGAGCAAACGGCGTGCATTACTTTGCCAAAGCGCTGCCACATTGCCAATCGTCATGCTGATCAATGCGATGCCTCCTAAAACGGGGAAATACTGGGCCGGTAATATACCTGCCAGGCGCATGAGTACCAGTATGACGGCCGCTTTGGGCGCCACGGAGAGAAATGACACAAGAGGTGTGGGTGCTGCTTCGTAAACGTCCGGCGTCCAGATATGAAATGGGACAAGCGACAGCTTGAAAAGCAGACCGGCGAGCGTGAGTACAATGGTAACCGTTACGACGAGGTCGGAGTTGTTGCTGAGAGCGACGGTCATAGCGTCGTTCGTGATGTCGAGCGTGCCCGTGAGGCCATAAATGAGGGAAATGCCATAAAGCATAACAGCCGAACTAGCGGTTCCGAAAAGCAGGTATTTAATGCCTCCCTCGGCCGCTTTTTTGTAGGGTGATAATGCTACCAACAGGTAAGAGCTGATGGAAATCAGTTCCAGCGAGAGGTAAATCGACAGCAGGTGTGTGGACATTGTCAGCAAATGCATGCCTGCCACAGCGGCGATCAGCAATGCATGGTATTCGGCCGGGAAATCGTATTTTAAAATGCGGACATGCAGCAATGTGAATATCCAGGCCAATGTGATCAGGATTTTGAAAAACACGGCCTGCCTGTCGAGGAATAGCAACGGTTGAAACCTGAACGACGGCTCCACATTCCATTGACCGATCACTAGTAATAGGGTGATCAAACTCCCTACAATCGCTAAATTTAGCAAATAGGACGTCGACTTTTCCTGGCCGAAGCGTTTGGTGAAAATCAATTCGGTGAGCAGGAACAGACAAAAAAATAAGGCCAGAAAAATTTCAGGGATGATTCCGCCGAGGCTCTGGCGTATATGTATGAGCTGATCGTTGATGTCCAAGAGAGCAGGTACAATTTTTGTGCAAAAGTACGGAAACAACGGCTTCCAAACCTCGAACTTATCAAATTAACCAACTTAAATCATGAAATATCTGCTAAGAATTTTCCCGCTGGCATTCTGCCTCATGTGCATTCAGGCGCACGCGCAGGATTCGACGGGACTGGCGGGGGCGCCTTATCAGGAAACACAACAGGCGGCCGGGGAAAAGTCCCCCTACCTTTTGAAAGAATGGTATTCAGGGGCGGTTCGCACCAACGACGACCGCGTCCATGACGGTGTCCAGCTCCGGTACGATTATCAGAAAGATGAAATAGAATACAAAGCGGGTTCGAACCTGTACCGCGTTGCGTCAGGCGTGGCGGAGTTCACGATACCGAGCGGCGTCGAGTTATATACGTTCAGAAGCGGTTATCCTGCGGCAGGTAATTACACTGAAAAGAGTTTCTACCGCGTGCTTTACGATGGAAACACGAAGCTTTTGAAAAAATACACCAACCCCATAAAAGTAGAAAAGGCCAGCGCCACAAGGGAAATGGACGCTGGCGCAAAGTTGTATTTGTTGAAGGATGATAAAATGAATCCCGTTCAGCTCGAAAACCGCAACAGTTTCCTTAAACTGCTGACTGACGAAAGGAACAAGCTGAATTACGTGATCAAAGAACAACAGCTGGATTTTGCCGGCGAGGACGACCTGATTCGCCTGCTGGAAGAATACGATTCCTACAAAGCCGGACGGGGAGGGAACTAGCCTTATTTTTCCACAATCCAGCGGTTCACACTGTTGTATTTCCCCTCCAACACGATCTTGAAAAAGCCGGATGGATATTTCGAAATATCTATTTCGGCTTTTTCATTGGTAACATTCACTTCATCCATCAGGTAATAAAGGTCGCGACCGCCTTTTTCGAACTGATTGGTGATTGTAAGCCAGATCTTCACTTTTCCTTCCTTTTCAACTGCCTTCCAGGAAATATTCACCTTGCCTGCCGATTTCTGTAATTGCGGAGCCGTAACCGAAAGTTTGCCCGTGAATGGTACTCCGTCGATTTCGAATGCCTGCTCCTTCGGAATATGAATGTCCATATGCCGCGCCACGGTTGGAAAGATGTCGACTATGCCCGGTGTGGCTCTGAAATTCGCGTTCAGACCTTTCGCATTGGTAACAATCCAGGTGCTACGCTCGCGGTCGCTCTGGCCGCCGTGACCTTTACCGGTTTTGGGATCGCGGCCGTGATCGGTAGTGACTACCATAAGCCAGTCTTCGTTAAAACTCTTTTCACGATCGTTAATGGCTTTCCAGATGTGGCCCATCTGGTCGTCCATCATCTGAATCGCCTTGTGGAACTGCTCGCTGTCGCCGTATTTGTGACCCATGTCGTCGGTATATTCGAGGTAAACCCACGACATATCCGGCCCGTTATCGTGAATGTAGGCCGCTGCCTCATCCACCACTTTTTCATCGATTTGGTGAATGTATTCGCTTTGCTTGTCGTGTTTGAAATGCACGGTATCCAGCTCGAAGCCATCAAATGAGTAATCAATTTGCAGCTTGTCGGTTTGCGGCAGGTTGGTACCTACGAGTTTGGTGCGGTTATCGAGCCAGGTCGAGAAAATGGCGGTGCGTTTCTGGGGATATTGTTCTTCCATGAAGCGGAAAAGCGTCCAGTAGTGATAATTCGGGTCTTTAATATCATTATCCCAGACATTGTGCTTGTTTACCCACGTGCCCGTAAGCAGGCTGTTGTAACCAACTGCCGAGATAGTGGGCGTTTGCGAATAGGTGCCCTTGCCTCCGCCCACGTGTGCGCGCGTGTAGCCGCCCGCCTTCGCGATCGCGTCCAGGTGCGGGGTGGCGATTTTCTCCTTGCTGTCGCTGGAAATGCCGTCCACGATCACAAAGACAACCTTTTTGGTTTTAGGAGCCTGCGAGAAGGCCTTGGGAACAATGATAGTGGCCGATATTAGCCATAGCAGAAAGGAAAAACGGGTTTTCATAAATTGAATGACTGTTTAATAAAAAATCCCCCAAATTAACGGCTAATTCGCCGAATTTGAGGGATTTTTAGACCAAGAAATTATTATTAATTCAAAAATTTCTTACCCGTTTTTTATGGACTTGCCGGTTGCTCCTGTGCTGTGTCGGTTTTCTTCTTTTTGCCAAATGCATACACAATCCCGAAATGGCTTTTGAGCACGCCGCTATCGAATTTGTCTTTTACGTACGGATTCAACTCCAATGCCAGCATAATGCGGCGGTTCATCGGGAGGGGTGCAATGCGTACGCCTATGTTCACCGAGTAACCGTCGATTGTGATCAGGTCTGCGTCGGCGTCTGCAATACGATACAACGGATTGAGCCTGAGGCCTCCGCCGATGTACCATTGCGCCACTTCGCCTCTTTTAAGGTTGATCATCGGAAGCAGGTCGATGCTCAGGCTGCTGAACAGCGAGTTGGTTTGCAGACGTGTATCCAACCAGATCACCTTTTTCGCATTCGTGCTGACGGTCAGCAGGCTGCTCCAAGGGTAATAACCCACCGTCGCCTGTGCCCGTAGTTTTCCCAAACTTGCCAGCAGCATCAGCGTCAGTACAAAAAGAACTCGTTTCATCGAGGAGTGTTTATTAGCGGCGCATCGCTTTTCCCAGCTTACCTGCCGCCTGCATGGTATTCATTTTTTTCATCATTTTCCGCATTTCATCAAACTGTTTGATCAGGTTGTTGACTTGCAGAATGGTGGTGCCGCTACCATTGGCAATGCGTTTTTTACGGCTTCCATCGATAATATCCGGGTTTTCGCGCTCCTTTTTGGTCATCGACTGGATAATAGCCTCGATCGGTTTGAACGATTCGTTGTCGATATCCAGGTTTTTAATCGCCGAGCCCATTCCGGGGATCATTCCGATGAGGTCTTTTACGTTACCCATCTTTTTGATCTGTTGCAATTGGCCGAGGAAGTCGTCAAAATCGAATTTGTTTTGACGCATTTTGGCGTTAATGCGTTTCGCTTCATCTTCGTCGAATGCCTGTTGGGCGCGTTCTACAAGGGAGATCACGTCACCCATACCGAGGATCCGGCTCGCCATACGATCGGGGTAGAAGGAGTCGAGCGCCTCCATTTTTTCCCCGGTGCTGATGTATTTGATCGGTTTTTCAACCACTTGCCGGATCGAAAGCGCCGCACCACCGCGGGCATCACCGTCGAGTTTGGTCAGCACGACACCGTCGAAATCGAGTCTTTCATTAAATGTCTTGGCCGTATTCACCGCATCCTGGCCGGTCATGGAGTCCACCACGAAGAGGATTTCGGAGGGTTTTACGGAAGATTTAATGTCTTCTACCTCTTTCATCATCACCTCGTCCACCGCCAAACGCCCCGCCGTATCGACGATCACGATCTTTTTGCCGGACTTTTTGGCGTGCGCTACTGCATTCTGCGCAATGCTCACTGCATTCTTGTTTTCCGGCTCGGAATACACTTCCACGCCGATCTGCTCGCCGAGCACTTTCAGCTGGTCGATCGCCGCGGGGCGGTACACGTCGCAGGCAGTAAGAAGTACCTGGCGACCTTGTTTTTTGAGCAATGAAGCGAGTTTTCCGGAGAAAGTCGTTTTACCGGAACCTTGTAAACCTGCGATGAGGATTACCGCCGGGTCGCCTTTGATATTAATCCCCTCGGCATTCCCGCCCATCAATTCGGTGAGCTCTTCCTGCACGATTTTGACGAACATCTGTCCTGGCTCAACGGAAATCAGGATTTTTCTGTCGATGGCCTTTTCACGGATGCGGTCGGTAATTTCTTTGGCTACTTTGAAGTTAACATCGGCGTCGACCAATGCTTTGCGGACTTCCTTGGTAGTAGCGGCAACATTTATATCTGAAATCCTATCCTTTCCTTTTAGTGTGCGAAAGGCGTTATTAAGCTTGTCCTGTAAGTTTTCAAACATGGAATAATATCTATGAATCTGAACCTGAATTTGAAATAAAACACAAAGGTATAAATAAAATGAGGAGTACAGGAAGGTTACCTCCCGTACTCCTCAATATTCGGTAGGTTCGAAGCTCCGCTTCGGACCTACTATTGCTTCACCGCAACGCTCAATTCGGCCGGTTTCGGTGCCTGAATGCCGTCGATCGCGAACTGGCGGCTAATGCCTTCGTGCACGTCGTAATAAGTTTCCCAGTAGGTCGCGCTAGGTGTCCACACGCGCACGTCGAAGAAAATGGCGTTTTCGGTGAGTTTGGTAACCAGAATGTCGTGCTGTACATCCTTCAATGCCGTAGGGCATGCGTCCACCACCTTCTGAACCGAGGCCCTGATTTTATCCACCCCATTCTGGCTTCCCGCAGCGAATACCATATCGACGCGGATTTTACCTTTCCCTGAGATATTGGTGATCGGAGACGTCGATAGTGCTCCGTTCGGGAGGATGATGGTCTTGTTATCGGGTGTTACCAGGATGGTATTAAAAATCTGCACACCTTCTACTGTTCCCGTAAAGCCCTGGGCATTGATCAGATCGCCTACGCGGTAGGGCTTAAAAATGAGGATCAGTACTCCGCCCGCGAAATTCGCCAGGCTGCCTTGCAATGCCAGACCTACCGCCAGACCGGCCGCACCAAGTACCGCCACAAATGAGGAAGTTTCGATACCCACGATGCCTGCGATGCTCAGCAGCAGCATTACATTGAGCAATACGACAATCAGTGAGCTCAGGAACGGCTGCACGTCACGATCGACCTTGCGTTTTTCCATCACATTGGTGAGCATCGCACTGATTTTGCCCACAATGAAACGGCCGATGATAAATGCCAGCAGCGCGAGCAAAATCTTGCCGCCATAGAGTGTTGCCAGCGTCCAGATCTGCGCTTTGATAATGTCGAAATTCATGTTGTAGAGGTTTTAATGAGATGTGATGTGTGAAACGGTTGTGACTGCAAATTGCATTCGGTTGCAAAGTCACTCATTCCGCGGACATTAGCAACGGGGCAGATGAAATCTTCGAGTAGAATTTGTTCTATTTGGTGTAGTAGTATCATGAAAAAAGGGTGAGCAATGGCTGGTAACCATTTGCTCACCCTTTGGGGTATACTTTGTATTGCGCTTATTTTTTGAACTTGGCGGCGATCCAGCGGAACATTTTCTTCTCTTTTTCCCAGAAAAACGAGAACTGGCCTAGCAGAAAACCATACAACAGCAACAAGCTTTGGTAAGTCGGGAAAATGAACAGAATGTAGGTAATCGTTTTGAGCCACATCGGCGTGGTATCGTCATATCCTAGCAGATAAAAGAGCCCTTTCCGGAGCCATACGACCGACGAACCCGACAAACTGAAAACTGCGAGTACCAATAAAACCTGCCTGGTTGTTTCCAATCCCCATTTTTCCTGCATTTTGCCCAACCAGGGCTGTGCATTCTTTTCTCCGCTTTGCATATATGTTATTGTATTGACTGCGACTGAATTTCCTGCAAAGAAACAACGTGAATCGCAAAAATCCTTGGTTTTAATGAAGGTTTAATAGCTGAGTTCGTGAAAGGCGGTTAGTTAATGAGGGGCCGCGAATGCGGTGAAATTACCGTTCGGGTACCTATCCCTGTCATTGGGAGATCGGATTGAATTTACAAGCTAATTGTAGCTTAAACTTGAATTAGTTGAATGAGGCGGGCTGGTCAGCCAAAGACAGCAATGGTAATTGGCATGCGTCGCAACGGGTTAACCTCGGACAATTCAGCTCCCAACGCATCGGCAGCGAAATTGGAATGGCTGAAAAGGATAAAGTCGCGGACTTAGCATGGAGAATTTTTCCAAACCCGTACACGCGCGATGTTACGATCGAGTTTACGGTTCCCGAGGAAAATAGCCAGGTGCGGCTGGAAATACTGGATAGCGATGGAACTGTTGTGAAGAAAGTAGTTGATAACCCACACGCTAAGGGACAATGGAAATACCCGGTAAATAATTTCGAGATATATAATGATGGAATGTACTTCATCCGGCTCAAAATTAATGAGTCATTTATGACCCATAGAATTTTAAAAGAAAAATAAGCGAGGGCCGAAGCTATTTGCTTTGGCCCTCGCTTTAAATGTAACAGCTATTTAATCTTCAAAAACACCAATAACCCCAGCAAACTCACAACCAATACACTCGCAGCCGCGGCCGTCATCACGCCATCCCGTGCGTTCTTACCCAGAAAATCTAAGCCGCTGTATTTGTGCAAGAATGCGAAGCTGAAACCTTCACGACGGTTACGATCTTCCACTTTCGTTGAAAGGCGACTCGTGGTCGTTTCGATGTAGTAGGTCGTGTGGGCGGGCGTGTCGTAGGCGAGTTTGACCACGGGCAGCCGTTTGTTTACAAAACCATATTCGCCGGCAAAACTGGTTACGAGCGAAGCTTTCTCTACTTCTGCATCCGAAATGGGCGATGAAATTTGAGCTTCCATCAGGTCGCAGCAGCTTTGGGCGTTGCGCTCCTCCTGCGCGGCGAACTTACGTGCAAGGTATTTCGCGAAACGGATATTGCCGTCTTCGAGCTTTTTGCCATCGCGAATGTTGGTGTAATCCACCACGGTTTTGTCGGTCTCCCAGTCTCTCCGCACTGTTTGCCAGAAAATGTTCTCTCCCCATTTGATCAGCCCGATATTGGTCACGCCTTTAAGATCTATCATCGATGCCTGGGCGATTTCTTCGGTTTTGATCACCGGGTCGTACACGTATTTCTGTCGCTGGTCGGGATCGAGCTTCTGGACGGCGTGGTATGCACCCGAGAATGCAAACGTGAATGTGAAAATGCTGCACCATATGCCGATCGAACGGTGGTATTTACGCAAAATCCCACGCTGGTTACCCGAGCGGCCGGTGTTAAACTTTTTCCACATTAACCCGTACACCAGCACGCCGGCGACTGCCGAAAGGACAATGAGGCTCAGGAAAGCCACCATTACCGTAATGCGGATCGTATTGTTGGTGATCATATCCATAAAACCCCAGTTATGGAATGTGCTGAATATCCAGATGAAGGCTTTACGTCCGCTGTCGTTAAATGTAGCAAAGCGGCTCTGGCCGGTTTCGACATAAATATCCATCTTTCTGTCGTCGTCGAAGCTGACTTTCCACACGGGCAAAAACCGGTTCACATATTTGTACTGATCGGTGAATTCGGTCAGTAATGTGCTGGAAATGATCTTCGATTCCGGCTCGCCGAGCATGTAGCGCGCCATGTGTTCGGCATACTTTCGGTCACCTTCGGGCAGTTCGAAGCCGGTAATAGTACTGAAATACCGGATTTTGTCATCGATGTCTTTGACCTGATACCACGCATTTCCCTCAAACTTGACGAGCCGGAAATTCTTGAATTCCGTGATTTTGTTTTGAGTTAAAACCGGCCCGAGCTGTAATGCCACATCCGCGGACGCTACCGGCTCGGCTAGGTAAAATTCATGCGCGATGGTGGTCTTGAACCAATGCGACATGAATGGGTGCATCACGCCCGAGGCGGTCCAGAAAATGGTAGGAACGAGTGCCAGCAGTCCTAACATGCGGTGCCAGCGATAAATGTTCCTGCGGATCGTCTTTTCGGCTTTTGCTTTGAATGACTCCCTGGGTTGAATGGCAATTTCCTCGATCATAATCTGTTATTTTTTGCCGGTGAAAGTGTATTGCACGCCGAAAACGAATGTCCGCGGTGCCGCAGCATTATAGGTGGTACGGTCGGTGGCATTGTTGCCCCGTGTCGCATTGGTGGCGTAGAGCACATCGGTAAGGTTGAGAACATTGGTGAACAGCTCAACGCCTTTCCAGTTGTAGCCCAATCTCATGTTAAGAATGTCATAACCTTCGTATTTGACCGAATTGATCTGGTTCTGATAGTAGGAAGCCACATGCTGCCATTCCACCGACGACCGGAAGTTTTTGAGCCATTTGGGATAGTAGCTAAACTCCGTGTTCCAAAGCCAGCGCGGCGAAGACGGCATATCCTTGCCATTGACATTCTTCACAGCGTCGGACTCGCGGCTGCTCAGAATGAACTCATCATACCTGTGAATGGCCGTAGTACCGCCAAAACGGAAGAAAAACTCCTTCGTCGGCTTGTAGGTTACTCCGAATTCCACGCCGCGGTGCAAAGTCTTTCCGGCCGATTGGTAATCGTACGAGTTGTCCGGCAGCCGCACGTTCAGCAGCTCGTTGCGGCCATTCATTTGGTAGAATGCCAGGTCGATGTAAACCTTATTGTCAAGGACGGATGCCCAGCCGCCGATTTCCGCATTGTTGAATTCTGCTGGTTTCAGATTGTAGTAGAACAAGTCCCCGTTTTCGGCAGGCACAGTGCGCTTACGGAACACCGACGTCAGGCCCGGAGGAGAAAAGCCTCTCGAATAGTTGGCATAAATCCCTTTTCCTTTACCCAAATCATAAGTAGCCCCGATTTTCGGAGTAACCTTGCTATACGATTTGCTGCCCGAAGTATTGTCGAGGAAATTGGTGTAGGTAAACGACATCCGGTCGTAACGCAACCCCGCCGACACGCGAAGTTTCGGCAAGAGTTCGAAATCATACTGCGTGTAAGCCGCAGTGTTCTTGATATCCGCATCATAATCCGCATTTCTGATGTCGGGGCGCTCTTGCACGATGGTATATTTCTCCACCGATTTTCCGTCAGGACGCAGCTGGGCTGCCAGGTCGATCTGGTAGGACCAATAGTTGGATGGCGAGAAATCGAAAACGGCACCTGTGATCAGTTTGGAATTAAGGAAACTGAACCGCTGGCTGTGCTGGGCGAGTATGCCAAGGCTTTTGAAATCGCTCGAATTGATTTCGCCCTTGGCGGTTGTTTGCCCGGACGTCCAGCGGATGCCATAGTTGGGGTTCTGTCCGTGCTCATTTTTTCTTGCAAAAGCGGTCACGAATGACTGCGAGCCATTTTCCCAATCTTTTTCAAGGGTAAGCCGGCTGCGCAGCGAGCTCACCTTGCGATAGGTAAAATCGGTTGTACTTACATACTGGCGCGAGTAAAAAGCAAGGCTGTCGACGCTACCGCTGGTTTGTGAATCGTACTTGCTGTAAGCCAGTGTGTAAATCAGGCGCGTGGATGGGGTAAAGTGATATTCCAGTCGGGCATTGATCGCGTTTTTGTCATAATCTGAGCTTTTCATCCACGCGTCACGCTGGTTGGCAACGAACCCGCCTACGTAAACGCCGAACTTCCCGATCATGCCGCCCGCACCATACTGAATGCGCTTATAACCCCATTGATCAGCCTGCACGCCGATTTTGGCGGTTGGCAATATCGTAGGCCGCTGTGTGATAAAGTTGATCGCGCCACCCACCGCTTCAGGGCCGTAAATCGAGGAAACAGGGCCTTTTACCACTTCTACCGAGCTGATCGCAAACTGGTTGAACTCGAGAATGGAGTTGTGGTTGAAGACACCCATCGGCCGGATCGGCACACCGTCTTCCATATATAGGAAATACGCATTGGTGGTAAAGGGCTGGCGGATCGCCATCGAATGCTGCTCGTTGCCGAGGTTCACCATCATCACGCCCGGTACTTTGTTTACGATCTCGTACATGGCCGTCGGTTTGGCCTCGTCGATCATCCGCGGGGTGAGTTTGGAAATGGCGATCGGGCTCTCGGTACGCAGTGTAGCCTCACGGTTGCCCGTCACGACCACCGATTGCAGGTTTTCCGCAGCCGCGTCCAAACCTATTTTGACGCTTTTGCCATTTTCGATCTGGATTTCTTTGGCAGCAAACCCGATGCTGGAAATGCGGAGTATTGCATTGGAAACCGGGCTATTGAATGCGAAATGGCCGTTATTATCGGTTGTCGTACCGAGGTTCGCCGATACGATCTGCACCGTAGCCCCAGGGATGGGCTCTTTGGTCTGAGTATCGAATACATTGCCTTCGATGCCCTGCGCGACAGCCGCATGCGCGCATACATACAGGAATAGTGCCTGTAAAAATATTTTCAGGTTCATTATAATGCTTTAAGAGATTAAAATTCAGTTAGGTATCATGAATCTTATCTCCTGGGCGGGCGGAGCAATTTGCCGATTGGCGCAGAATAGAACAGCAACTGATGGAAGAAACGAACCGGTTCACGGAATTCTACGGTCTCCGGCTCAAACTTGTAAGTATAGCGTTGTGGGGTAAATAATTGGATAACAGGCGTATTATGGACTTTTTCCGAAGTCTCTTTGTCCTGCTTTTCCTTCTGCTGTTTGAGCTTTTTGGCCAGGTAACATTTGCCGTCGCAATGCAGCTCGGGCCGTTTCCGGTTTTCGCAAAGTACCTTGGCAATGTATTCCCGGTTCAGTTTAAAATACGCGATCGTTCCCCACGGGCTGAGCGTGGGTAGCATAATAGCTGCGAGCAATATGTAGGCTATAACGGAGCGCATATTTTTACTTCGGCTTTCGGCTTTCGGCGGTCGGCTTTTTTGTCCAAACGAAAGTTCGAAAGCCGACGGCTGAAGTACCTTTAAAACGATGTCCCTACACCGGGATCGGAAAAACGTTTGTCTTTAATGAAGTCGTCGTCATTCAATGTTTTCAGAAAAGCGATGATCGACTGCTTTTCAGCACTTGTCAGGCTGATCCCGCGTTTTTGCCCTGCCACATTCAGCATTGGGTCCAAAGTTGGGGAGACGTAAATGCTGTCTTTGCTGCCTGGCTTGTCGTTCGCGTAATGATCGAGTACTTGTTCCAGCGTTGTAAAACGGCCGTCGTGCATGTAAGGCGCGGTCAGGCCCACGTTGCGCAAGCTCGGCACCTTAAATTTCAGCCGGTCGTCGGCATTCAAAGTAATGGTGTACCTGCCCTGGTCGTTGATCCGGTTGGGTACCAGGCCATTATTCCTGAATTTCTGATCTGTAAAAAGCTCCCCGGTGTGGCAGGAAGCACATTTTTGTTTGAAAACAGATAAACCATCTTTTTCCTGTGCGGTCAATGCGGAAGCGTCGCCTTTTAAAAAATAATCGTACCGCGAGGTGGCCGAAACCATCGTCATCATAAACTGCGACAGCGCCTTCATCATCCGGTCGGCGGTAATGCTATCGCTACCGAACGCCGCTTTGAACATTTTAGGATAATCCACCTGCTTGGCGGCGCCTGCTACCGGCGTTTTTTTTAACTTCTCAATCACATTACCAACCCGCTCGTCCATCTCCACCTTGTTTTGAATGGGTACCGGCGGCACCATATCCATATCATGCACGCCACCATCCCAAAAGAAGGAAGTATTCCAGGCCATATTTTGAACCGACGGCGCATTACGTGTACCGATCTGATCATCTACGCCGTGGCTGAGATCGTGGCCATGGTGTGTAAATGCAGCCTGCTGCTGGTGGCACGTCCCACAACCGATATTGTCCGTCCGGGAGAGAATACCATCGTAAAACAGGAATTTCCCCAGCTCGACGCCTTCGACGGTCAGCGGATTTTTGGACAAATCATAAACCGGGTCCGGGAAATAGGAAGGCTTCGTCCATTGCAATGGCGTAGGCGTATTATCTGTCGGCTTAGGCCCAGGGCCGTCGGTGCTGCTCTTTTTGCAAGAAACAGCCAGCGCCAGCAGTGCCGCCAAAAAGCCCGATATGCCCGTAACCTTTTTCATTTCGCAATGAATGCAGTGTTATTTGATCTTTATTTCCTTGACATTAAACATCCCGGCATAGTTGTCGGCGACATACTTGGTAGAGTCGGTAAACATCAATGCCGAGCTTTTCTTGATACTTAATTGTGTCGGACCATTGAAAATTTTCTGGATATCTGCCTGGATCAGCACATTGGAAACAACGCTCGTGGTAACGATTGCCTTCTGACCAGGGAAAGTCAGTTTAACAGTCCTGAGGTTGTTAATTGTCCTTTCCGTTCTGCCGCCGAAAAAGCCGATATGGTAATAGTACTTGCCGTTGGCGGTCGTTGCAGAATCGGACGAGCCTTCCAATTTCAGGAAGATGTAGCCCGGGTTCCAGTCCCAGTACATCGCCTCCTCATTGGTTGGCCCAGTATAAATGTCCAGAATCCCCTTTCGTCCGGGCGAATCCGGTTCCATTACGCTGCGTATGCTGTCGACGCCCACGGTGAACTCGATGCCTGTATAATCGCCTGTCAGCACATTCCGAATCGTCAGCTTTTGTGACTCCTTATTCGCCTCGCGGATCAGGAAGTAACTCGAATCCTGCGGTACCGTGAACACGCCGCCATCCAATTTGATGAGTTTGATATTCGAAATGTAATAGTTGAGCTTGCTGACTGTGAAATCCTCGCCTGCCGCATTCATATATCGTGTGCTGTCGAGCTGCAAATCCTTATCACCCACGATATTGTCGAATTGCAGCTGAATGGTGCCGGTTTCAATAGGATCGGTATCGTCGTCTTCGTCCGGGAAAGAGCAGGAAAACATCAGCAACCCCGAGGCCAGCGCCCACGCCGACAGCCATGAAAATGTCCTTTTCATCATGTAGTTTCTGTAAAATGAAGTTTGCATGCAGCCCATAGGCGTGCTTTAAGCCGGCAAAAATGGGGAACAGAATCTGTTCCAGCTAATGATAGAACTGTAAACGGGGTGATTTTATGCTAAATCAGACGAGCGGGGGATGAAAAATATCGTCCACCGCAGCACGGGGTGTGAAGCAAGGGGTAAGAGAGAAAACTGCCCGGGGCAGCAATTCGACGACAACCGGTATTTGCGTGAACGAAAAAATCACACGCTGGTCCATTACCTGGTCGATAAGTCGCGACATATAAGTTTTTTCGGCCTGGCGTTTTTCCTGCTCATCCAGTGCAGCAATGCGTTTGGCGAGGTAGCATTTACCATCACAATGCATTTGGGGCCGGTTCCGGTTTTCGCAAAGGTTCGCAACGATATATTCGCGACGGATCTCAAAATCCAGGTACAACAAAGGAATCACCCACACTTTGACCAGCATAAGGCCAAGCAGGCTAAGGGAGATCCATTGTTTAGCAGAATTTCTCACGATATCAAAAACGAACAAACCGGAGGAATGGTGTTTGTGGGGCAAAGGTAATGATGAATGTTCAGAAACTGTTGAAATATTGAAACGTCCAGGCCGAGGTTAGCGAATTTTGTAGTGGATTTGCAATGACAAACCACCTGAATACAGTAACCGGTTGTTTAAACCTTCGATTGTATAACCAAATCCTGGAAAATACTGAACACGGGTATCGGCAGCTGTCCGCCGGCCCATCACATTCCGGAAGGTTAAGCGCAAGAGCCAGTGATTGGCGAGGTTGAAATCAAAGCCGAAATAACCCTCAACCCCGAAAGCGATATTGTTTGTTTCCTTAAACCGCCCTTCATAATCTCCGAATGTCGGGCCGTTAAAGTGGAATTTGCCGTTATACCCGACAATGGAAATGACCGGGCCATAGCCTGCGTAGAGGATTCTGCGTGCGCTGCGTAATCGCCTTACTTCATACGCGGCGCGTAGATACGTGCCCCTGAATGCCTGTGAAGGATTGAAATTGTTGTATTCGCGAGAGTCTCCGCTCGCGAAGCCCGCTCCGAAGTATAGCCGTCGGGCGGTCTTCTCCAGATCGAGCAGGTAATAGGGCTCAATAATCGGTGTGTTGCGTATATAGTATTTGTCTGGAAGAATAAATGAAGGCAGGCTGTTGATGACATCGAGGCCGATGTAGGAAGCCCTTCTCGCGAGCGTGTCTTGCGCGCGCGTGGCAACCGACATGCCGATGAGCATAAAGAAAATGGCTAATCGTTTCATGGCTGGATCCAGATTGACATTCCCGCAGCCGGATCCGCATTTATCCACGATTGCAGCCCGGGGTTAACAAAAGTGTCATAATAAATCTCCGTCTTGCTGAAAGTTGAATAGTATCGGCTGGCGGTCGAGGGCGCCTTTGCATCGGTTATGAAGCCACAGCCGCCTTTGTCCCGGAATACGCGTTGATAATAGACGGAAAGTGTATCAATGCGTTCGGTAAACCTGAAGACGTAAGTGGTAGTGTCGGAAATGAGTGAAATGGGTAGAGAGATGGAGTAGTAATGTCGCTGTGTAAAGTTGTCTGTTTGCTGCCTGATGGCCTCTTGGCTCACTGCATTCAGGGCGTAAACAGAATCTAATTTCAGGGAATCGTGCTCAAAATAGACCCTTGCCGACAGCTCCGCTTGCGGGCCGCAGTCAATGCAGCTTTGGACACAAATTCCCGATAAAATGAGGATAACAAGTAGAAAATGCTTCATCAAACGGTCTGGGAGGTTTTAGATAACCAGGACAGACACATTTTCTTAAAACATCGTTGCCGCCGGAGGATAATCGCCGTTTTTAAGTGCGTTAGATTTAATGCAATAGGGGTATATTTGAGAAAAAGCAACACACTATGGCAGCAGCACAAACATTAGCACTTTCCAGACCGACCATGTATTCAGAAGAGGAGTATCTCCGGCTTGAAAATGAGGCCTTTGAGAAGAGCGAGTTCTTGCAGGGGCAGATTATTACAATGGCCGGGGCGGCGCCGAATCACAACCGGGTTAAGGAGAATGTTGCGATAGAGGTGGGGATTGTTTTGAAAAAGAACAAGTCCTGCCGAAGTTCTTCGAGTGATCAAAGGATTCACATCCCCGCGAATTCGCTTTATACTTACCCCGACGTTATCATTGTCTGCGGGCCGAATAGATTCTCAAAGCTGGACCGTATCACCATCGTCAACCCGTCGGTGATCATTGAGATTCTTTCGCCATCTTCCTGCGAGTATGGCCGCGGCGAGAAATTCAAATTGTACCGTGACATTGAAACCTTACAGGAATATGTGATGGTAGATTCCCGCAAACCCTACGCGCAGGTTTTCTGCCGGATGCCCGATAATCAATGGGTTCTCGCCGGTGACGCATTCTCCCTTGCCGAATCTATTACCATTCAAACAATAGGCGCTACGCTGCAAATGGCCGACCTTTACGACGGCACCGAGAATGTAAGCAGCCTCTTGTCCCCGCCCGAAGAGTAATTTTCCTATATTTGCCCTTTAAACAATAAGGGGCTTTTTGCTCCGTTTAAGATCAAAATCGTTTTTGAATAGAATCGACCTCTGTTTCATTCGCTTAACCATTCACTTT
>Ga0209676_1000336_pt1 | contig 89848 bp, 79 predicted proteins | sample AraplaCvi_mLB_r2_FD_184282 | JGI IMG/M metagenome (GOLD analysis project Ga0209676, IMG submission 184282) | Arabidopsis root microbial communities from North Carolina, USA - plate scrape MF_Cvi_mLB_r2 (SPAdes) (version 2) | ecosystem: Host-associated > Plants > Roots > Endosphere | place: USA...
TTTTTCTCCCAGCCTGAGCAGCGCCGTTTATTCCTTACAGCGCTTGGCTCAGCGGGGGATTATGGCGGCATAAAATGCCCCGTCAAACGCGAGCGGCGCGGGAAACTCCCGCGCCGCCTAAGTTATCGACGATTAGTTGGGTTTAGTGGGTAAGAACGGCGTCGCTGTCGCCCTCGTCCTTCTTCGCACCCGCAGCAATCGGCTCGTCGGCCTCATTCCATTCGACCGGCGTCAGCGGGCCCGTGAGGCCGTGCTTGAGCACCTCGTCCATGGTCGAGACCGGGATGATCTCCAGACCGTCCTTGACGCTCTGGGGGACATCCGCGAGGTCCTTCTCGTTCTCCTGCGGGATCAGCACGGTCTTCACGCCGGAGCGCAGAGCCGCCAGCAGCTTCTCCTTCAGGCCGCCGATGGCGGTGACCCGGCCGCGCAGGGTGATCTCGCCGGTCATGGCGATGTCCTTGCGGATCGGGATGCCCGTCAGCACCGAGACGATGGCCAGACCCATCGCCGCGCCGGCGGACGGACCGTCCTTGGGCGTGGCGCCGTCTGGCACGTGGATGTGCACGTCGGTCTTTTCGAAGATCGGCGGCTTGATGCCGAACTGGACCGAACGCGAGCGGACGTAGCTGTTGGCGGCCGCGATCGACTCCTTCATCACGTCCTTGAGGTTGCCGGTGATCTGCATGCGACCCTTGCCCGGCATCTTCACGGCTTCGATGGTCAGGATGTCGCCGCCGAATTCCGTCCAGGCCAGACCGGTGACGATGCCGACCTGGTCGACTTCGTCGGTCTCGCCGTAACGGTACTTCTTGACGCCCGCATACTTGGCCAGGCGCTCGTCGTCGATGGTGATCGTGGCCAGCTTTTCGCGAGCCAGGTCACGCACCGTCTTGCGCGCCAGGGCGCCCAGCTCTCGCTCCAGCGACCGCACGCCGGCTTCCCGGGTGTAGTAGCGGATGAGGTCGCGGATCGCCTTGTCCGGGACGATGAACTCGGCCGGCTTCAGGCCGTGATCCTTGGCCAGCTTCGGCAGGATGTGCCGCTTGGCGATCTCCAGCTTCTCATCCTCGGTGTAGCCGGGGATGCGGATGATCTCCATGCGGTCCAGCAGCGGCTGGGGCATGTTCAGGCTGTTGGCCGTCGTGACGAACATCACCTGCGAGAGGTCATAGTCGACCTCTAGATAGTGGTCGCCGAAGGTCGAGTTCTGCGACGGATCGAGCACTTCCAGCAGCGCCGAGGCGGGATCGCCGCGGTAGTCGCTGCCCATCTTGTCGATCTCGTCCAGCAGGACGAAGGCGTTCGTGGTCTTGGCCTTCTTCATCGACTGGATGACCTTGCCGGGCATCGAGCCGATGTAGGTGCGGCGGTGACCGCGAATCTCGGCCTCGTCACGCACGCCGCCGAGGCTCATGCGGACGAACTCGCGGCCGGTGGCCTTGGCCAGCGACTTGCCCAACGAAGTCTTGCCGACGCCGGGAGGACCGACCAGGCACAGGATCGGGCCCTTCAGCGAGTTGGTTCGAGCCTGGACGGCCAGGTACTCGAGGATCCGCTCCTTGACCTTCTCCAGGCCGTAGTGGTCGGCGTCGAGGATTTCCTCGGCTTCCGGCAGATCGATCTTCTTGGTCTTGGCCTTGCCCCACGGGATCGACAGCAGCCAGTCCAGATAGTTCCGGACCACGGTGCTCTCGGCCGACATCGGGCTCATGTTGCGCAGCTTCTTCAGCTCACTCTCGGCCTTGGTGCGGGCTTCCTTGGACAGCTTGGTCTTCTTGATGCGCTTTTCGAGATCGATCAGCTCGTCGCGCGAGTCATCCGGGTCGCCCAACTCGCGCTGGATCGCCTTCATCTGTTCGTTCAGATAGTACTCGCGCTGCGTCTTCTCCATCTGGCGCTTCACGCGCGAGCGGATCTTCTTCTCGACCTGCAGCACCGAGATCTCGCCCTCCATCAGGGCGAAGACCTTCTCCAGGCGCTTCACGACGTCGAAGATTTCCAGCAGGTGCTGCTTGTCGCCGATCTTCACCGACAGGTGGGCGGCGATGCTGTCGGCCAGCTTGCCCGGCTCGGCGATCTGCGGGATCGACGCCAGGGCCTCCGGCGGCACCTTCTTGTTCAGCTTCACGTAGTTTTCGAATTGCTCGACGACCGCGCGCGACAGGGCCTCGGCCTCGGGGCCGGCGCCTTCGTCTTCGCTGACTTCGCCGATCTGGGCCTCGTAGAAGGACTCCTGGTCGGTGAACTTCACAACGGCCGCGCGGCCCTTGCCCTCGACCAGCACCTTCACGGTGCCGTCGGGCAGCTTCAGCAGCTGCAGCACGGTAGCCAGCACGCCGACGTCGAAGATGTCGCCCGGCGCCGGATCATCGTCGGCCGAGTTCTTCTGGGTGACGAGCAAGATCTGCTTGTCGCCGCGCATCACTTCCTCGAGCGCGCGCACGGATTTGTCGCGGCCCACGAAGAGCGGCACCACCATGTGCGGGAACACAACGATATCCCGCAGCGGCAAGACAGGAAGCGTACGTAGTTCGGACATGTTCTCAATACTCCCGGCCTTCAGCGCCCCTAGACGCCTTGGCCCTGCGGGCCGCCGTAACATCAGACGATGCGCCTGAGTCGATCGGCCCGTCCGCCCGGGACTGGGCGAATGGTCGTTATTTATGTGGACGTTTTACAACAGGGTTCAAGCGTACTCGCTCCACAGCGGCGACACGTCGCGTGCGTGAGGCCAAGCTGAAGCGGCCATGCCCCCTGCCCGCTCATCAGGGGCAGGTTCGCCCAAGACGCGGACTTTTCGAGGTTTTCGTTCGCTCAAGCTGCCCGTGGCGCCGAAGCCTCACCGGTCGTCCAACAGATGTACGAACCCGGCTTATCCACGAAAAAAGGGCGCGCCTCCCAAGGGAAGACGCGCCCTGGTTTCTTGCGAAGCTTTCAGCCTTAGGCCGAAGCGGCTCCGCCCTTCTTCTCGGCGTAGATCAGCAGCGGTTGAGCGCGGCCCTCGACGACCTCGGCATTGACCACCACTTCCTCGACGCCCTCGTAGTTGGGCAGCTCGAACATGGTCTCCAACAGGATGCCTTCCATGATCGACCGCAGGCCACGGGCGCCGGTCTTCCGGGCGATGGCCTTCTTGGCGACCTGATGCAGGGCGTCGTCGGTGAAGGTCAGGCCGATGTTCTCCATCTCGAACAGGCGCTGGTACTGCTTGACGAAGGCGTTCTTCGGCTCGGTCAGGATCTTGACCAGGGCGGTCTCGTCGAGATCCTCCAGGGTCGCGACCACCGGCAGACGGCCGATGAATTCCGGAATCAGGCCGAAGCGCTGCAGATCGTCGGGCTCGACGTTCCGCAGGATCTCGCCGGTCCGGCGCTCTTCCGGATCGGTCACCTTGGCGCCGAAGCCGATCGACTTGGCCGCGCCGCGCGCCGAGATGATCTTCTCGAGGCCGGCGAACGCGCCGCCGCAGATGAACAGGATGTTCGTGGTGTCGACCTGCAGGAACTCCTGCTGCGGATGCTTGCGCCCGCCTTGCGGCGGCACGGAGGCGACGGTGCCTTCCATGATCTTCAGCAGGGCCTGCTGCACGCCTTCGCCCGACACGTCGCGGGTGATCGACGGGTTGTCGGACTTGCGGCTGATCTTGTCGATTTCATCGATGTAGACGATGCCGCGCTGAGCGCGCTCGACATTGTAGTCGGCGGCTTGCAGCAGCTTCAGCACGATGTTCTCGACATCTTCGCCGACGTAACCGGCTTCGGTCAGCGTCGTGGCGTCGGCCATGGTGAACGGCACGTCGATGATTCGGGCCAGCGTCTGGGCCAGCAGCGTCTTACCCGTGCCGGTCGGACCGACCAGCAGGATGTTCGACTTCGCCAGTTCGACGTCGTTGTTCTTCGAAGCATGGTTCAGGCGCTTGTAGTGGTTGTGCACCGCAACCGCGAGAACCTTCTTGGCGTGACCTTGGCCGATCACGTAATCGTCCAGAACTTCGCAGATCTCGCGCGGCGTCGGGACGCCGTCCTTGGACTTCACGAAGGCGATCTTGTGCTCTTCGCGGATGATATCCATGCAAAGTTCGACGCACTCATCACAAATGAACACCGTCGGCCCTGCGATGAGCTTGCGCACCTCGTGCTGGCTCTTTCCGCAGAAAGAACAATACAGAGTGCTCTTGGTGTCGCCGCTCGCGGCTTTCGTCATGATCGCTTCTCACACTATGGCGACTTACGGCTCAACACCGCGACGCCCCTCCAGAGCGCATACGCCGCCACCGAAGCAAGCAGGATATACGCCGGGAGTTGTCTAATCCTTGACAATCCCCGATCCGGGCTCGGTTCACAAGCCTTGCCGGCTCCTTTCCAGCCTCAAACGCTCGAACACGCCGGATCGTGTCATGACCTCGTCATCTAAATTGGGCGATTGGCGGGCGAGCGCAAGCGTCCGGCGTCTTGGCCCTTACGGCCATCGATGGAACCCCGTATTACGAAGCCGAGAATCTGGAGGTCGAGCGCGGTGATCGCGCTCCGTGGGAAGGTCGATGGCGAAGCGTTCGTTGATGTCCAAGGGGTTGAGCGCGTCGCGCCCGATGACCGGCGAGATGGGCCACGAGCCCGCCTTGGTGGCCTTCGACTTCGACGGCACACTGACCGTCCGGGACAGCTTCAACGCCTTCCTGAAGTGGCGCGCGGGTCCACGCAAATGGACGCGCGGCGTCATCCGCCTGACCCCCTCGCTGATCGCCTACGTGTTCGATCGCAACCGCGCGAAACTCAAGGCCGCTGCGGTTCGCGAGTTCATGAAGGGCGCGACGGTCGAGCAGATCGAGAACGACGCTCGGGCCTTCGCCCAGGCCCACGCTCCGTCCCTGCTGCGTCCCGACGCCCTGGCCGTATGGCGCGCGTGGCGGGCCAAGGGCGCCAAGCTGGTGATCGTCACCGCCTCGCCCGAAATCACCGTCGCGCCTTTCGCCCGAGGCCTCGGCGCCGACCTGCTGATCGGTACGCGCCTGATGTGCAACGACGACGGCCGCATCCTGGGCGGTCTCGACGGGAACAACTGCCGAGCCAAGGAAAAGGTCGCCCGCCTGCGCGAGGTTTTCGGTCCCGACGTGCGCCTGACGGCGGCCTATGGCGACACTTCGGGCGACACCGAAATGCTCGCGATCGCCGACGAGAAGGGCTATCGCGTGTTCCGAGGCAAGCCTGCAACCTGAGCGCATTTGCCGCAGCCTTCGAGACGACAAAAAAGCCGCCGATCCCGAAGATCGGCGGCTTTCTCGTAGGTGAAGCTTATTGGGGAAGCGTACCGCCTATTCGGCGCCGGCCTCGGCCGCTTCACGCGTATCGTAGACGTGGTCGACGAGGCCCCAGGCCTTGGCTTCGTCCGAGCTCATGAAGTGGTCGCGGTCCAGGGTGCGCTCAACCTCTTCATAGGTGCGACCGCAATGCTTGACGTAGATTTCGTTCAGGCGGCGCTTGGTCTTGATGATGTCCTCGGCGTGACGTTCGATGTCCGAGGCCTGGCCGCGGAAGCCACCCGACGGCTGGTGCACCATGATGCGCGCGTTCGGCAGCGCGATGCGCTGGCCGGCGGCGCCGGCGGCCAGCAGCAGCGAGCCCATCGAGGCGGCCATGCCCATGCACACCGTCGAGACCGGGCTCTTGATGTATTGCATGGTGTCGTAGATCGCGAGGCCGGCCGTCACCACGCCGCCCGGCGAGTTGATGTACATGGCGATCTCTTTCTTGGGGTTCTCCGACTCCAGGAACAGCAGCTGGGCGCAGATCAGGCTGGCCATGCCGTCTTCGACCGGCCCCGTGAGGAAGATGATCCGCTCCTTCAGCAGGCGCGAGAAGATGTCGAACGCGCGCTCGCCGCGGCTGGTCTGCTCGACCACCATCGGAACCAGGTTCATGGCCGTCGCCATCGGATCGTACATCATCGGGATCACCCTTCGTCGTGTTTGCTGGGCGGCGCGAAAACGAATCAGCCCCCGCGCGCCGTCGCTACCGCATATCGCGTGGCGCTTAACAGGTTGCAAGGAGCCGGCGGTTTCCCCGGCGCACGAAAAAGGCGCGGTCCTTGCGAACCGCGCCCCGTTTCTTTCGACCGCAGCGAGCCTTAGCCGCCGTAGCCTTCCGGCAGATCGTCCTCTTCCAGGAGTTCGTCCTTGGAGACTTCCTTTTCCTCGATCTTGGCCTTGCCGAAGATCAGGTCGACGACCTTGTCTTCATAGATCGGAGCGCGCAGGGCGGCTTGCAGATCGGCGCGCTGGCGGTACATGTCGAACACTTGCTGGGCCTGGGCGCCGTACTGGCGGGCTTCGCGCATGATCGCGTCGGTCAGTTCCTGGTCGGTGACGACGACGTCGTTCTTGCGACCGATCTCGGCGAGGACCAGACCCAGGCGCACGCGGCGCTCGGCGATCTTCTTGTACTCATCCTTCAGTTGGTCTTCCGACTTCTCGGCGTCTTCCGGCGGCAGGCCGCCACGGGCCTTGTCGGCCTCGACCTGTTGCCAGATGCCGGCGAACTCGGCGTCGACCATGCGCGGCGGCAGCGGGAAGTCGTGCTTGGTGTCCAGCACGTCCAGCAGGGCGCGCTTCAGCTTGAAGCGCGAGCTGTTGTCGTAGCGGCTGCCCAGGTTCGAGCGCAGCAGATCCTTCAGGGCGGCCAGGTCCGACAGGCCCAGGCGCTTGGCCAGCTCGTCGTCGGCCTTGCCGTCGACCGGGGCGCGGACTTCGGTCACCTTGGTGGCGAACTCGGCGTCCTTACCAGCCAGTTCCTTGGCCTGGTATTCTTCCGGGAACTTCACCTTCACGACGACTTCGTCGCCCGGCTTGGCGCCGACCAGTTGGTCTTCGAAGCCCGGGATGAACTGGCCCGAACCCAGGACCAGCTCGGCGCCCTCGGCCTTGCCGCCGGCGAACTCGACGCCGTCGATCGTGCCGACGAAGTCGATCAGCAGTTGGTCGCCGTCCTTGGCCTTCAGGCTCTTGCCGGTACGCGGCTCGTAGGTGCGGGCCTGCTTGGCCAGCTCTTCCAGCGCCTCGTCGACCTCGGCGTCGCCGACCTTGTAGACCGGCTTGGTCAGCTCGATCGTCGCGGGATCGATCGGCTCGAATTCCGGCATGATCTCGACGGCCAGGTCGAAGACCAAGTCTTCACCGCCGTTGATGACCTTGTCCATGTCCGAAGTCGGGTTCAGCTCGGGCTGACCGGCCGGACGCAGCTTGTTGTCTTCCAGGACCTTGGTGGTGGTCTCGTTCAGCGCCTGCTCGACGACTTCGCCCATCAGGCCCTTGCCGTACAGGCGGCGAACGTGAGCCGTCGGCACCTTGCCGGGACGGAAGCCCTTCACGTTCATCTGCGGCGCGACTTCGGCGATCCGCGCTTCCAGGCGCGTGGCCAGTTCACTCGCGGGCACCGTGACACCGAAAACGCGGCTGAGGCCTTCGCCCGACTTTTCAACGATCTGCATCGACATTCTTAATTCTCGGGTCGGGGCGCCGGGCGCCCGAGCTCCGCCCTGGGGGTCCAAAAGATCGACGCCGCCCGCGTGAACCGGGGCGGCGAAAGAGCGCCCTTATGTCACGACGTTCGCGAGCATCCAAGAGCGGCGGCGAGAAAACTCATCAGGCGTCTGGATAATCCCGACCGGGCGCGCTAGATCGACTTCCGCGCGGTTATGGCGGAATTGGTAGACGCAGCGGTTTTAGGTACCGCCGGGAGACCGTGGGGGTTCGAGTCCCTCTAGCCGCACCACATCATCGATCCTTGGCGACCTATGGGATGGGCGAAATCTTCGTCCGCCAGTCACGAGCCATGACCATGAAGGTCAGCGAGGTCGACCAGCCGATCAGGATCAGCCCCACCAGCGGCTCCAAGCTGGCCAGCAGACGCAGGCCGCCGATCGGATAGAGATCCCCCACGCCCTGGGTGGTGTAGGTCTCCAGCGCGAATGAATAGTACTGGAAGACGTCCGCCGGGGCCCGGCCGACGAACCGCCCGAAATGCAGGATCTCGGCGCCCAGCCAGAAGCCGATGGCGAACAGGCCCGCCCCAAGCGCGTGGGCCGCCAGCACACCGAAGATCACGGCGAGCACCCGCAGTCGGGAAACACCCGGCTGGTCGATCAGCCAGGCGGATATCAGCCGCAACGCCTCGTAGTGGATCAGTACGGCGAAGCAGCTGACCACCAGCGCCAGGCACAGCCCTTCGGTGATGTTCATCGGCGACCTCTCGTCCTCGCGCGGTGAGCCTTGGCGGTGAATCGCGGCCGAAGCGAGACGCCGCGATCAGCGATGCGCGTGCAACTCGGCCAGGACAGCGGGCGCCAGGCCCGGCAGGTCTTCGGCGATCAGACCCGGACCATGGCGGGCGCCGCACTCGGCGTGGATCCAGGCCCCGGCGCAGGCGGCCTCAAAGCTTTCCATGCCCTGGGCGATCAGGCCGCCGACGAAGCCCGCCAACACGTCGCCCGAACCGGCCGTGGCCAGCCAGGGCGTTCCGTTCAGCGACACCGCCGCCCGGCCGTCCGGCGCCGCGACCACGGTGTCGGGCCCCTTCAGCAGCACCACGGCCCCCGCCCGTCTGGCCGCCTCGCGCGCCGCCCCGATCCGCTCGAGCGACCTTTCCAGCAGGCCGGGAAAGATCCGCTCGAACTCCCCCGGATGCGGCGTCAGGACGTCGTCGCGGTCGAGGCAAGCGAACAGCGCCTCAGGGTCGTGCCGAAAGCTGGTCAGGGCGTCGGCGTCGACCACCAGAGCCGCACCGGTGCTGGCCAGAGCCTGGAGATTGCGAGCGGTGGCCTCCCCCACCCCGGCCGCCGGACCGATGATCACCGCGTCGGCCTGCTCTGCCGCCACGGCCAGGTCGGCCTCGGCCCCGAACGGCGCCAGCATGATCGCCTCCAGGTGGGCCGCGTTCGTCGCCAGAGCGCCCGGCGGCGACAGCACCGTCACCGCTCCGGCCCCGATCCGCAGGGCTCCGCGCGCCGACAGTCGCGCCGCGCCCGTGCTCCACATCTCGCCGCTGACCACCTTCAGCCGCCCACGCGTGTGCTTGTGGGCGTCCAGCGCTGGCCAGGGGAAGCGCGCGCGCCAGAGAGCGGGCGTGTTCTCGAACAGGTCCGAGGTCTCGGCGGACAGCAGGCCGATGTCGGCGACCACGATCTCACCGCAGGCCTTGCGGCCCTCGACCAGCACATGGGCGCGCTTGCGACGATGGAAGGTCACGGTCAGGTCGGCGCGGAAGGCCGCCTCGCCCAGCGGCCGACCGGTGTCGCCATGCACGCCCGACGGCGTGTCGACGGCGACGATGCTGAGCGGTTGCTCCCGCGAGAGCCTCGCCAGCTTGGCGACCTCACCTTCCAGCGGCCGCGACAGACCCGCCCCAAACAGCGCGTCTATATAGAGCGTGCCGACGCTCAGTTCTGTCGACAGCGGCCGCACCTCGCCCTTCCAACGGCCCGCGGCCCAGCGAGCGGCGTCGGTGGACGGCGGATAGGCGGCCTCGACCACGACCTGCCAGCCGCGCCGGCGCAGGTGACGGGCGGCGACATAGCCATCCCCGCCGTTGTCGCCGGGCCCGCACCAGATCACGACGGGGCAATGGGCATAGTGGGCTCGCACGGCCTGGGCCACAGCCTCGCCGGCCCGCTCCATCAGGACCGGCGTCGGGGTTCCGCGCTCGACGGCGGCGCGATCGGCCGCGGCCATCTCGGCGACGGACAGTATCTCTCGCGGCAAGCTCACTCCTTCAAAGCACTTGGCTTTGAGCTTCGCGCCCTTTCTCGACCAGGATCAAGCCGTCGCCTTCGATGTCGAAGACCGTGCGCGAGCAGTGGTCGGGCCGGAACGCCATGACCTCGGCCTGGCCAGTGGCCACGGACACCGCCGCGTTCAGCGCCACGAAGTGGCTGAACACGGCCGCATCAGGATACTCGCGCAGCGCCGCAGCCACGCCTTGCGTCCAGGCGACATAGTCCAGATCGCCCCGGATCTCGTCCCAGCGCCCGCCGAACGCCTGGCGCAGCCAGGCCGGCCGCTCCTCGTGGCTCAGCGTCGCCGGCGTCGGAATCTCGCCGACGCGCGGGTCGATGATCAGGTCGACACCCAGAGCCTTAGCCAAAGGCGCGGCGGTCTCACGGCAACGGCGCATTGGCGATGAAACCACCCGGCTCGGCCGTTCCGGCAGGGCCAGGATCTCCTGCGCGACGGCGGCGGCTTGGGCATGGCCGATCGTGTCTAGGCCGGGGTCATCATCCTGGTCGCCCCAGGTCGCGCCGGGCTTGCCGTGGCGGATCACGTGAACACGGGCCATGGCGTCAGTCCGGGACGAACAGGTTGCGAACGCCATCCGGATGTGGGCCGACCACGCCGGTTCGTCCCACGCCCTCGCGGCTTTCCAGATCGCGCAGCACCTCCGGATCCTCCGGCGTCTGGGCCACGAAGCGGCGGCCTTGCGCGTCACGGCCGATGACGATGCCCATCCGCACGCCTTCGCGGCCGTGAACGACGGTGTAGGTCTCGATGATCGCCGGACCTTGCGGCTTATCGACGATCTCGGGATGCGGCAAGGCGTCGATCTTCGCCTGGATGACCGACGGCGGCTCCCGCTCCCATTTCCCCTCGACCGGGCGGGTCGAATAGATCCCGACCGACTGCTTGGTCAGGAACCAGCCGTTGGCGGTCGTTAGGCCCCAGGCGCCGGGCCGTTCGCGCAGCTTGCCGACCATCTCGGCGATGGCGTGAAGGGCGTAGTCATTCCCAGGACCGCCAAAATACGGCAGGCCGCCGGTGATCGTCAGGCCGCGCGGATCGTCCAGCGTCAGCCCCAGTTCCTCGGCCCCGACCCGCACCGCCGACGGGAAGCACGAATAGAGGTCGATGATGTCGAGATCCTCGACACCGATGCCGGCCATCTCCAGCGCCCGCTCGCCGGTCAGCCGCATGGCCGGGCTGGAGTGATAGTCCTGCCGCTCCAGCGGATACCAGAGGTCCGAGGCGTCGGCGCAGCCGTGCAGGAAGACCCACTTGTCCCGGGGCACGCCCAGTTCGCGCGCCTTGCGAACGCTGGCGATCAGCACGGCGGCCGACTGGTCGACCTCCATGATGGCGTTCAGGTACTTCGGGTACGGATAGCCGACCATCCGGTTGCGGTCGGTCACCGTCACCAGTTCCTCGGCCGAACGCTCGACCGGAAACCAGGCATACGGATTGGCGGCGGCGACCTTGGTGAAGGGCGCGAAGAATTCGCCCAGCTGCCTCTGGTGATCCTCCAGCGATCGCCCGTCCCGCGCCCGCAGCGCGTTCTCGAACAGCGGATAGGTGTTCACCGGATAGCCCAGGCCATGGAGGCCCTCCTGCCTGGTCACGCCAGGACGCGGGTCGCCGATGCGCTTGGGCGTGCTGGCGATGTCGTCGCCCCAGCCCTCGAAGCCCAGCCCCCCCTTCATCCGCTTCATCAGCGAGCCCAGGAACTCGGCGCCGGTCACCAGGGCCAGTTCCGACTCGCCCTGGGCGATCCGCTCGCACACGACATTGACGGCCTGCTGGGGACTGTTGCCGCCGGTCTCGGTGTAGACGCTCCAGCGCGGTGAGGCCGAAACGGCGCGCGCCAACGAGGCCGGCGGATTCGCCAAGCGCGGCAACGGCAGCTTTGACAAACCTCCCGGCGCGTCGATGCTGAACGCCACGACCGCCAAAGCGTCGAGATCGGCAAGAACCGACCCCTTGAGTCCTGCATCGAGAACCGCGCGTTCCGCCGCAACTTTCAGCAATTCCAGCGGAGATGGTGAATTTCCCGCATCGCCTCGATACGTGAATTGGCCCGCCCCGATCAAAACCGGCGTGTCGTCCCGCACTTCCACCCCCATTCAAACGATCGTTGGGCGCGATCGTAGGTGCGAAACAGCGCATCGCAAGGCCATTTGAGCGCCATTCCGAAAATGCACTTTTCGGCGGCGCCAGGCGCCTAAAAATGCATCACATGCCTAAGAGACAACCGAACGGTCATAAATGTCTGTGGCGCTCGCTTGCGGCGCTCCGGCGGCCGTGATGGTTGCGCGCTCAGTGAAGGCGGTTCGCCGCCGACGGGACCGAGTGGAACCGATGAAGAAGATCGAAGCCGTCATCAAGCCCTTCAAGCTGGATGAGGTGAAGGAGGCCCTGCAGGACATGGGCGTCCAGGGCATGACCGTGCTCGAAGCCAAGGGCTACGGCCGCCAGAAGGGCCACACCGAACTGTATCGCGGCGCCGAGTACGTCGTGGACTTCCTCCCCAAGATCAAGGTGGAGGTCGTTGTCGAGGACAGCCAGCTGGAGCCCGCGCTGGAAGCCATCACCCGCGCCGCCCGTACGGGCCGCATCGGCGACGGCAAGATTTTCGTCTCGGAGATCGCGGAGGTCATCCGCATCCGAACCGGAGAAAACGGTCCGGCCGCCGTCTAAGGCCCTGACCGTCAACGTGACTAGAGAGTTCTACAAAGGGGATACGGAATGACCACCGCCAAGGATATCCTGAACCTGATCAAGGAAAAGGACGTCAAGTACGTCGACGTCCGCTTCACCGACGTGCGCGGTAAAATGCAGCACGTCACTTTCGACATCGACCTGGTCGATGACGACTTCCTGAACGACGGCACGATGTTCGACGGCTCGTCGATCGCTGGCTGGAAGGCCATCAACGAGTCGGACATGAAGCTGCGCCCCGACCTGTCGAGCGCCATCATCGACCCGTTCTACCAGCAGACCACGCTGGCCCTGTTCTGCGACGTCGTGAACCCCGACAGCGGCACGCCCTACAACCGCGACCCGCGCTCGATCGCCAAGAACGCGCTGAACTACCTGAAGTCGGCCGGCGTGGGCGACACGGTGTACTTCGGTCCGGAAGCCGAGTTCTTCATCTTCGACGACGTCCGTTGGTCGACCTCGCCGGAGAACACCAGCTACTCGTTCGACTCGACCGAACTGCCGGTCAACTCGAACAAGCAATACGCCGAAGGCAACATGGGCCACCGCCCGGGCCCGAAGGGCGGCTACTTCCCGGTGAACCCGGTCGACAGCTGCCAGGACCTGCGCGGCGAAATGCTGGCCGTCATGGGCGAGCTCGGCATGAAGCCGGAAAAGCACCACCACGAGGTGGCTCCGGCCCAGCACGAACTCGGCCTGAAGTTCGACACCATGGTCACCATGGCCGACCGGATGCAGCTGTATAAGTACGTCATCCACAACGTCGCGGCCGCCTACGGCAAGACGGCTACCTTCATGGCCAAGCCGATGTTCGCCGACAACGGCTCGGGCATGCACGTGCACCAGTCGATCTGGCAGGACGGCAAGCCGCTGTTCGCCGGCGACAAATACGCTGGCCTATCGCAGGAATGCCTGTGGTACATCGGCGGCATCATCAAGCATGCCAAGGCCATCAACGCGTTCTCGAACTCGACGACGAACTCGTACAAGCGCCTGGTGCCCGGCTACGAAGCCCCGGTGAAGCTGGCCTACAGCTCGCGCAACCGCTCGGCCTCGATCCGCATTCCGCACGTCGACTCGCCGAAGGCCAAGCGTCTGGAAGCCCGCTTCCCCGACCCGATGGGCAACCCCTACCTGACCTTCGTCGCCCTGCTGATGGCCGGCCTGGACGGCATCATCAACAAGATCGATCCGGGCGCTCCGGCCGACAAGAACCTGTACGATCTGCCGCCCCGCGAGCAGAAGAAGATCCCGGAAGTCTGCGGCTCGCTGCGCGAAGCCCTGGAAAGCCTGGACAAGGACCGCGCCTTCCTGAAGGCCGGCGGCGTCATGGACGACGATTTCATCGACAGCTACATCGAGCTGAAGATGGAAGAAGTGATGCGTCTGCAACTGCACCCGCACCCCGTCGAATTCGACATGTACTACAAGTGCTAACCGCGTAAGCGTTAGACGAACGAAGGGCCGGAGAGCGATCTCCGGCCCTTTTTCGTTGCGCCGCACAAGAACAGTCAGCCCCAGCACTGAGAATGACTTATTACTTATGGGCGCCAGCTGAACAAAAATGTCGCAACTTCGCAACATAACCGCCGCAATCGGCCCTTTCGGGCCTGAATCGCATGGCGAGAGATATCCGCGGGGCGGAGACTTGGCCTATCGCAGCGCAAACGGAATCGCCCGCGAAACGCCCCCATCCAGAGAGGGCGGCGCGGGGCCAAGATCATAACAGGATCTCTCCATGCCCCAGCTCAACAGCTCCCTTCGTCGCGCCCTGACGGTGTCGTGCGGCGCCGCCGCCCTCGTCTCGGCCCTGGCCGCCGCTCCGGTCGCCTTCGCCCAGGACACCAAGGTCGGCGAAGTGATCATCACCGCGCAAAAGCGCAGTGAAAATCTGCAGGACGTCCCGGTGTCGGTGGCCGCCATCGGCGGCGAGAAGCTTCAGTCGACCTTCGCCGCCGGCGACGACATCCTCGCCCTCTCCGCCAAGGCGCCCGGCCTCTACGCCGAGTCCTCTAACGGCCGCGCTGCCCCGCGCTTCTACATCCGCGGCCTGGGCAACGCCGACTTCGACCTCGCCGCCTCGCAGCCCGTGTCGATCATCCAGGACGAAGTCGTCCTCGAAAACGTCGTGCTGAAGAGCTCGCCGATCTACGATCTGGATCACGTCGAAGTCCTGCGCGGCCCGCAAGGCACCCTGTTCGGCCGCAACACCACCGCCGGCATCGTCAAGTTCGACACCATCAAGCCGTCGGACGAAACCAAGGGCCGCGCCTCGGCCTCCTACGGCAGCTACAACACCTTCACCTTCGACGGCGGCTTCGGCTGGGCCGTGGTCCCCGGCAAGGTCGCGGCCCGCGCCTCGGTGCTGATCCAGCGCCGCGACGACTGGATCGACAACACCTACCTCAAGAAGCCCAACTCGCTGGGCGGCTTCAACGAAAAGGCCGCTCGCCTGCAGGTGCTGGTCACCCCGACCGACAAGCTGTCGGCCCTGTTCAACGTCCACACCCGCGACCTGGACGGCACCGCCGCCATCTTCCGCGCCAACGTGCTGACCAAGGGTTCGAACAAGCTCAACAGCAACTACAAGCGCGATGAAGTCGCCTACGACAACACCGCCAACAACCCCCAGACCTACAAGGGCGCGGGCGCGTCGGCGAACATCCAGTACGACTTCGACGGCGCCAAGCTGACCTCGATCACCGCCTACGAAAACACCCACGGCTACAGCCTCGGCGACATCGACGGCGGCAACCCGACGGGCCCCGGCTTCATTCCCTTCCAGTCGAACACCCAGGACGGCATCAAGAACCTGTTCCAATGGACGCAGGAAGTCCGCCTGGCCAGCGACACCGACGGCCCGCTGAGCTGGCAGGTCGGCGGCTTCTACTTCGACACCAAGTACGACATCCGCACCGACCCGTTCTTCATGCCGGCCACCACCCTGCGTCAGAAGAACAAGGCCTGGGCCGCGTTCGGTCAGGCTTCGTACAAGGTCAACGACCAGCTGACCCTGACGGGTGGCCTGCGCTACACCGACGACGACAAGGACATGAACGTCGTGTCGGGTCCGAACCCGGCTCCATCGGTCTCGGTGTCGGACTCGAAGCTGACCTGGGACCTTTCGGCCTTCTACAAGATCGATGAGGACGTCAGCGTCTACGCCAAGGTCGCCTCGGGCTTCCGCGGCCCCTCGATCCAGGGTCGTGACATCGCCTTCGGCTCGCCGGCTTCCGCCGCCAAGTCGGAAACGATCATGTCCTACGAGCTGGGCCTGAAGAGCGAGCTGTTCGAACGCCGCGTCCGCCTGAACGGCGCGATCTTCAGCTACACCATCGACGACCCGCAGTTCAGCGCCGTCGGCGGCGGTTCGAACTCCAACCGCCTGATCAACGCCAAGAAGGGCGAGGCCTACGGCCTGGAACTGGACAGCGAGTTCGTGGTCACCCCGAACTTCGTCGTCACGGCCGGCTACAGCTACGCCCACACCAAGATCAAGGACAGCTCGCTGGCCGTCGCCCCTTGCGCCGCCTGCACGGTCACCGACCAGCTGACCGCCAGCGGCCTGGCCCTGGTGAACGGCAACCCGTTCCCGAACGCGCCGAAGTACACCTTCGACTTCACGGCCCGCTACGCCTACCCGATCTCGTCGGGCGAGCTGTTCGCCTACACCGATTGGAAGGTGCAGGGTTACACCAACATCTTCCTGTACCAGTCGAAGGAGTTCTACACGAAGGGCGACTTCGAAGGCGGCCTGAAGCTGGGCTACGCCAACAAGGAAGGCGGCTGGGAAGTCGCGGCCTTTGCTCGCAACATCACCAATGAGAGCAACATCAAGGGCGCGATCGACTTCAACAATCTGACCGCGTTCGTCAACGAACCGCGGGTGGTCGGCGTCTCGGTCGACGCGCGCTTCTAAGACTTTCGGGTCCTGAAAGCTGGAAAGGCCGCGGAGCGATCCGCGGCCTTTTCTTTATGGTCTCAGCCTTTGAGGCCATGGCCCGTGACGGGGATGGTCTCAAAGTGCTGGGGGAAGCCGGCGATGATCGGCCGGGCCCTGGCGATCGCCGCCTGCACCGCCGGCAGTTTCAGTGACGCCACGTGGGCGTCCTTGTCGATCCATACCTCGGTGATCCACAGCGCATCGGCATTGGCCGGATCCTTGGCGATCACGTAGCTGAGGCAACCTGGCATATCCCCGGTGCTCTCCGCCAGGATGACCAGCAGCTCTTCACGCTTGCCCGGCGCGGCCAGCATCTGTCCGATCAGTCCGTACATGGGCGTGTTCTCCTGGGCCTTAGCGGTGGTCGCCACGGCTGCCAGGGCGAGGCCGCCGGCCAGCACGTCACGTCGAACGATCTCATTCATGGGTCGATCCCTCTGCCCGCACCTCTACCGCCAGGGCGGACCGGATCATGTCAGCATCCGCCGAAGCCAAGGCCGCGCCCAGCCCCAGCAAATGCAGGGTGTTTACGCAGGATGGCCGGCCGGACGGCCGCACGACCCGCACCCGCTCCCGCCAGGCCGGCGCGACGACCAGGTCCAGCGGCGCGATGATCGCCCCGCGGCCGGCGGCGCAGCTCTCCATGGCCTCCTCGATCTCGCCGGTGTGGTCCAGGCGGCGCAGGCTGTCGGGCTGGCGGCCGAATATGGTCTCGAACCAATGACCGAAGACGAACTCGTATTCCTCGTAGGTGGAGAAGATCGTGGCCGCCAGGGTATCGAGATCCGTCGGCGCCGACGCGGTGCGGGCCACGGCCAGGACGATCTCCTCCTCGGCCAGCGGCTTGGATTGAACCGGCGCGGCGATCACGGGACGATAGGTGATGGCCAGATCCGCCGCACCGTTTGACACGGCCGCCAGCACGGCCTCATGCGCGCCGAAGGTCAGCTCCAGCGGCCGATCGGTCGGCAGACTGGCCATCAGGCGCGGCGCCAGGCGATAACGACCGAAGGCCGACACCGTGGCTACACGCAGCGGCTTCAAGGCGGGATCCTGCTGGGCCAGACGCATACGCGTCCGCTCGACCTCTTCCAAGGCCCGACCCACGCTTTCGAACAACGCCTGCCCCGCCGCCGTCAGCCGCAAAGCCCTGCCCGCCCGCTCGAACAGCGGCCGGCCGATCTCGGCCTCGAAGCGCTTGAGATCGTGGTGGATGGCCGGGGCCGACTTGCCCAGGCGCGAGCTGGCCGCGGCGATCCCGCCGGCCGCCGCGACCGCGTGGAACACCGCCGCCCGCCGCAAATCCGTGTCGCGCATGATGTCGAGATCCGAGAGCGTCGGCCCGGGCTCCGCCGGATTCCCTAGGCCTTGCACTCGCCTTCGGAGGCGACGCTGACACCGGCGCCGGCCGCCTGGCAGGCGTTGCCGTAGGTCTTGCCGTCGCAGCCGCAGACCGGCTTGTAGATCATCGGGCACATGTCCGGCTTCTTGCGGCAGGTTCCGGCTGCGTCGGCGATCTTCTTGCAACTTCCGGCTTCCATCTGACAGGTCAGGCCCGACTGGCACTGGAACCCAGCGAAGCCGCCGCACATGCCGCCCTCGGCCACAGGCGTCCGAGGCGACTGGGCCGGCGGCGCGCCTGGACCGGGCGTGGTCGGCGCGGTGCAGGCGGTCAGCACGATCATGGCGAGACAGGCGAGCAGACGGCGCATGGTCGACCTCCGATAGGCGCGCCGCCTTCTGGGCGTCACGCAACAATTTTGCCGGCGAATGCATCCATCGGACGCTGTTCGACTTGATAGCGCGGTTCTTTTCGTCTGTCCTTCCCGCCTCTTCGAGAGTCGGGGTTTTTCATGATCAGATGGCGTAGCATGGCCTTGGCCACGAGCCTGCTGGCGCTGGGCCTCTCGGCCTGCGCGACGACGGGGACGACAGCGCCCGCCAAGCCTGCCGCCAAAGCGCCTGAGAAGGCCGAGGCCAAACCGCTGGCCAAGGGGCTGGACGGCCAAGCCTCGACGGGCTTCCCGTCGACTTACCAGCCGCTGCCCTCGCGTCCCACGGCCTTCACCGGCGCCACCGTGCTGACCGCTACCGGCCAGCAGATCGAGAACGGCGTCATCTTCGTGTCCGGCGGCAAGATTAGCGCCGTCGGCGGTCCCGACACCCCGATCCCGGCCGACGTCGCGGTGATCGACGCCAGGGGCAAGTGGATCACTCCCGGCGTCATCGACGCCCACAGCCACCTGGGCGTCTATCCCTCGCCCGGCGTCCAGGCCCGCTCGGACGGCAATGAGGCCACCGACCCGAACACCGCCCAGGTCTGGGCCGAGCATTCGGTCTGGCCGCAGGATCCCGGCTTCAACCGGGCCCGCGCTGGCGGCGTCACGACGCTGCAGATCCTTCCCGGCTCGGCCAACCTGTTCGGCGGCCGTTCGGTGACGCTGAAGAACGTCCCGGCCCTGACCATGCAGGGCATGAAGTTCCCCGACGCGCCCTACGGCCTGAAGATGGCCTGCGGCGAGAACCCCAAGCGCGTCTATGGCGGCAAGAGCCGTTCCCCCTCGACGGCGATGGGCAATGTCTACGGCTACCGTAAGGCCTGGATCGACGCGGCCGACTACGCACGCAAGTGGGACGACTATCGCGCCAAGCAGCAGAAGGGCGAGAAAGCCGACGCCCCCAAACGCGACCTGCAGCTGGAGACCCTGGCCGGCGTGCTGAAGGGCGAGATCCTGGTGCAGAACCATTGCTACCGCGCCGACGAGGAAGCGGTGATGATCGATATCGCCAAGGAGTTCGGCTACAAGATCACCATGTTCCACCACGCGGTGGAGAGCTACAAGATCGCCCCGCTGCTGGCCCGCGAAGGCGTCTGCTCGGCGACCTGGGCGTCGTGGACCGGCTTCAAGATGGAGAGCCTGGACGGCATCGACGCCAACGCCGCCATCCTCTGGAAGAACGGCGCCTGTGTGGTCATCCACTCCGACGACCCGATCATGACCCAGCGGCTGAACCAGGAGGCCGCCATCGCCATGACCGCCGGGAACAAGCTGGGCTACGGCATCACCCGAGCCGAGGCGATCAAGTGGATCACCGCCAATCCTGCCAAGGCCATGGGTATCGCCGACAAGACCGGCAGCCTCGAGCCCGGCAAGGCCGCCGACCTCGTCGTCTGGAGCCGCGACCCGTTCAGCGTCTACGCCCAGGCCGACAAGGTCTTCATCGACGGCGCGCTGGTCTACGACCGCCAGGACAAGCGCTTCCAGCCCAAGTCCGATTTCGAGCTCGGCCAGCCCGGCCAGGGAGCGTTCAACTGATGATCCGGTCCCTTCTCCTCGCCAGCGCCGCCTGCGCCCTGGCTCTTCCCGCCGCGGCCGAGACGATCGCCATCGTCAACGCCCGCATCGAGCCGGTCTCCAGCGCCGCCATTCCGAACGGGGTCCTGGTGATCAAGGACGGCAAGATCGCCGCTGTCGGGGCGGGCGTGGCCGTCCCGGCCGGCGCCAAGGTGATCGACGCCAAGGGCGGGGTCGTCACCCCCGGCCTGGTCGCTCCAGCTTCGAACCTCTCGGCTTCCGAGATCGGCGGGGTCCGCGAGACCCGCGACGACGGCGCCGGCAGCGCCCTCAGCGCCGCCTTCGACATCAGCTACGGCGTCAACCCGGCCTCGCCGATGATCGGCCTGGCTCGCGACGGCGGGATCACCAGCTCGGCCGTCACGCCGGTCCCGTCCGGCGGCGGCGGCGCCCACGAGCATGCCGACGACGGCGTGGTCGAAGAGATGACCGCCGGCAAGGATGGTTCGGGCGATCCGCCGCTGTTCGGCGGCCAGGCGGCGTTCGTTCGCCTGAAGGCCGGGGCCAGCGACATCGTCGAGGCCTCCAAGCTGGCGGTCACCGTCTCGCTCGGCGAAAGCGGAGCCCGGGCGGCCGGCGGCTCGCGCGGCGCCGACCTCGTGCTGATCCGCTCGGCCCTGGAGGACGCCCGCGCCTTCGCCGCCCGCCGCGCGGCCTTCGAACAGGGCGCCACCCGCGACTTCGGGCTCTCGCGCCTGGATCTGCAGGCCCTGATCCCGGTGGTCCAGGGCAAGACGCCGCTGCTGATCCGCGTCTCCCGCGCCGCCGACATCCGCCAGGCCCTGAAGCTGGCGGCCGAGGAGCGCATCAAGGTCGTCCTCGAAGGCGTCGAGGAAGGCTGGATCGTCGCCCCCGAGATCGCCAAGGCTGGCATCCCGGTGATCGTCGATCCGCAGGCCGACCTGCCCGACAGCTTCGAGGCCCTGGGCTCGCGGCTGGACAACGCCGCCCGCCTGCACGCCGCCGGGGTGACGGTGGCGATCAACGGGGCGCGGGACTTCAACAACCTGCGCCAGGAGCGGCTGAACGCCGGCCTCGCCGTCGCCAACGGCCTGCCCTACGCGGCCGGCCTGGCCTCGGTGACCCTGGTTCCGGCCCGGATCTGGGGCCAGGACGGCAAGATCGGCTCGCTGGACGTGGGCAAGGTCGCCGACGTCGTGGTCTGGAACGGCGATCCGCTGGAGACCACCAGCTGGCCGCTGAACGTCTTCGTCGGCGGGGTCGAACAGCCCCAGGACAGCCGCCAGACCCAGCTGCGCGACCGTTACGCGGCCAGCGACGGCAGCGGCTATCCCCCGGCCTACCGCTGAGCTTCCGTCCGCTCCCGGCTTTCGCTGGGGGCGGATTTCTCTTTTCAGGGGAAGCCTGGGCGGCCATACGAGCCCCCCCGCCTCGAATCGCCTAGACTTCCGCCGATGTCCTCTTCCGATAAGACCCCGTCCCTGTTTGGCGACGATGACGCCCTGGCCCCGGTTCCGGCCTCGCCGCTGCTGAGCAGTGTCGAGCCGCATGTCGAGGCGCCGTCGCGTCCGATCCCGCCGCCGCCGCCGTCGAAGGCGCCCCCGGCGCCGGCCAAGGCCAGCGCGCCCGGCGAGTACTCGGCGGCCGACATCGAGGTGCTGGAGGGCCTGGAGCCCGTCCGCAAGCGACCGGGCATGTACATCGGCGGCACCGACGAGCGGGCCCTGCACCATCTGTTCGCCGAAGTCCTCGACAACTCGATGGACGAGGCCGTGGCCGGCTTCGCCAAGACCATCGAGGTCAAGCTGGACGCCGACGGCTTCCTGTCGGTCAAGGACGACGGCCGCGGCATGCCCGTGGACCCGCACCCCAAGTACCCCGGCAAGTCGGCGCTGGAGGTCATCATGACCGTCCTGCACGCCGGCGGGAAGTTCACGGGCAAGGCCTACGAGACCTCGGGCGGCCTGCACGGCGTCGGCGCCAGCGTCGTCAACGCCCTGTCCGAACGCGTCGAGGTCACCGTCTGGCGCGACGGCTTCGAGCACCTTCAGGTCTTCTCGCGCGGCAAGCCGCTGGCCCCGATCGAGAAGGTCGGCCCGTCGAAGAAGAAGGGCACCATGGTGCGCTTCAAGCCCGACGACGAGATCTTCGGCGAGGGTACGAACTTCAAGCCCGCCCGCCTGTACCGCATGGCCCGTTCCAAGGCCTATCTGTTCCGCGGCGTGCAGATCAAATGGTCCTGCGATCCCTCCCGCATCCATGACCAGACCCCGCCGGAAGCCACGTTCCACTTCCCCAACGGCCTGGCCGACTTCCTGGCCGAGCGGACCAAGGGCCTGACCACGATCACGCCCGAAAGCTTCTCGGGCCGCATCGAGCGCCAGGGCGAGGCCGGCGCGGTCGAGTGGGCCGTCAGCTGGACGCCCCAGGGCTTCGGCGAGCACGACGGCTTCATGCAGTCGTACTGCAACACCGTGCCCACCCCCGAGGGCGGCACCCACGAGAGCGGCTTCCGCGCCGCCCTCACCCGCGGCCTCAAGGCCTATGCCGACCTCAAGGGCGAGAAGCGCGGCGCGATCATCACCGCCGACGACGTCGTCGCCCAGGCCGGGGCGCTGATCTCGGTGTTCATCAAGAACCCCGAGTTCCAGGGCCAGACCAAGGAGAAGCTGTCCACGACCGAGGCCCAGCGCTTCGTCGAGGCCGCCCTGCGCGACCCGTTCGACCTGTGGCTCAGCTCCAGCCCGAAGAACGCCCAGGCCTTGCTGGAGTTCGTCATCGAACGAGCCGAGGAGCGCCTCAAGCGCCGCAAGGACAAGGAGGTCTCCCGCGCCTCCGCCACCCGCAAGCTGCGCCTGCCCGGCAAGCTGGCCGACTGCGCCGGCGGCGCGGTGGACGGCGCCGAGCTGTTCATCGTCGAGGGCGACTCGGCCGGCGGCTCGGCCAAGCAGGCCCGCGACCGCAAGTACCAGGCCATCCTCCCGCTGCGCGGCAAGATCCTGAACGTGGCCTCCGCGTCCGGCGAGAAGTTCACCGCCAACAAGGAGCTGTCGGACCTGATGCTGGCCCTGGGCGCCCAGGGCGGCAGCAAGTACCGCGAAGAGGATCTGCGCTACGAGCGGATCATCATCATGACCGACGCCGACGTCGACGGCGCCCACATCGCCTCCCTGCTGATCACCTTCTTCTACCGCACCATGCCGGACGTGATCCGCCAGGGTCACCTCTTCCTGGCCCTGCCGCCGCTGTACCGCATCAGCCACGGCGGCAAGTCCGAATACGCCCGCGACGACGCCCACAAGGACGAGCTCCTGGCCACGGTGTTCAAGGGCAAGAAGCCCGAGATCGGCCGCTTCAAGGGCCTGGGCGAGATGATGGCCTCCCAGCTGAAGGAGACCACCATGGACCCCAAGAAGCGCACCCTGGCCCGCGTGACCCTGCCGCGCTCGGAAGAGGCGGTGGAAAGCCTGGTCGAGACCCTGATGGGCCGCAAGCCCGAGCTGCGCTTCCGCTTCATCCAGGAAAACGCCGAGTTCGCCGCGGCGGATCTGGATCTGTAAATCCATTCTCCTCCCCCGCTGGGGGAGGTGGCCCGGAGGGCCGGAGGGGGCAACTCGGCCTAAGCCGCATTAGCCCCCTCAGCCGCTCCGCGGCAGCTCCCCCAAGGGGGGAGCAGAGGCTCACGGCGTCGCCGCTTCACGCGGGGGCCGCTGAAGGGATGGAAAGGGACGCGGAGCGCCGGACGACGTCCGGAAGAAGGAGATAAATACCGTTTCGACGAAGCCAGACGCTCCGCGCGATCGTTATCCGCCAGCGTCCCGTCAGGCGGCCCTGTTCAGGCCTTAACGGGACCCGGGTTCTTCCGTTTCCGGAAGCGCCCGACGGTCGAAGAGGACGAGCCACTACAGGCTAAGACACATCCCTTTGCCTTCGACCACGCCGACGGCGGGCGGGCCTGGCCAGCAACCAGGTCCCCGGACCGTCCGAGTATCCCCCTCGGACCTCATCCCGCTCGATCGCCCCCCGCCGCCGCAACGGTCGCTGGCCATGCGCCCTTTCCTCGCGACGAGGTGGGGAAACTGTACGGCAAGTTTTGCAGGCGGGGATGGAAGGGCGCGAGTGCTCATCGAACACCCTTCTCCCCTTGCGGGAGAAGGTGGCCGCCGCAGGCGGTCGGATGAGGGGTCGCGCAAGCCTAACCGCTTGCTTCAACACGCCAATCCGACAAGCCAAGCAACCCCTCATCCGGCGCTATGCGCCACCTTCTCCCGCAAGGGGAGAAGGATGAACACCCGTCCCCGTCGATGCGTTCGCGCCCTGCTCGGCTCGCATCCGGTAGGCCATCACCGCCGTATGGCCCAGCCGCTCGACCAGCCGCCAGTTGACGATGGCGCCCAGCGGCGCCCCGACCACGGGAATGAACTGGGCCAGCTTGGCCAGGTCGATGTGGTCGCGATACTGCTGCTGAAAGGCCCGCCAGTCGAAGTCGTCCAGGTGGGCCGGATGGGCCTTGGCGTCCCAATCGTCCAGCGCCGCCAGCGCGCCGGCCCGGTGCGCGGCGTCCGAGAAGGCCAGCTCGAAGACGTGCAGGATGAACAGTCGCTCCGGCAGCGCCGTCCCGTCATGGCCGAAGATCGCGGCGATCTCGAACAGGAGCTTGATCTTGAAGCTCATCAGCAGCGGGAAGTCGACCGCCGCCAGCAGGAAGCCCCCGGCCCCGGTCACCCCGCCCTCGGCCGCCGCCGCCTTCTTCCAGCCGTCGATCGCCTTGGCCGCCCTCGCGCGGCGCTCGTCCAGGGTGAGGCCGATGAGCGGCGAGCCCGTCGCGAAGTCCGCCCCCGTCAGCATGGCCCGCGTCATGCCCTCGATCGCGGCGGTGATGGCGGCGTGGACCTTCTCGGGGATGATCCGGTTGATCCGCTGCTGGGTGGCGCGGGCGAGGGTGTTCATCGGGCCGGGCGGCTTGGTGAGCTCGGCGCGCCAGGCGAGGAGGTCGGGGGAGAGAGGCATGGGGTTTAGGTAGCCGTTCTCCTAGGGCGGGAGAAGGTCGTCCGCCACCGCCTAAACAAACACCGCCGTCATTCCCGCCCTTGTGGCGGGAACCCCTGGTTCAGCCCGCACGTGAGACGCCAGCGGACCGCGAGCGGTCCGCCCCTCCTGCCCTTGCGGCGGATAGAGGGGTTCCCGCCACAAGGGCGGGAATGACGAAGAGTATGGGGGGGTGGTGTGATTGCCCTTCTCGCCCGAGAAGGCGCCCTCCTTACATCTCACGGCGAGACGATCGCAGGGCTGTCCAAGTCAGCCCTGCACGCTGCAGCCTTCGAGAGATTTAAGGACGGGACCGCGCGGGGCGCGCCCTTGCTAAAGAATGGCCACTTTTAGGGTATCATAGCTGATAACGCAGGAAGAACGGGTGCAAAAAGCCCGATGTGATCAGCCGCTATAGAGATAAATTTCTGATACCTATTCAGAAAGTTACTCGTCCCTTGCGCCTTGCGCATCTCGGAAGAGGCTTCCAGCAAACTTATACGGAGGGCGTCGCTCTCTACTTGGCTAGCCAATTCTTCAATCTTATCGAAGAGATCGGCACCTGACGATATATCCCCGCTCGTAAGACTTATACTTGAACCCGTGCCCGTAGCAGACCCGGCGTTCAGATTACCCGTGAACGTTCCAATCTGGATCACCATATCCTTCGCCCGATGTTCCTCTTCTTTCGTGAACGAAAAACCTTCGCCGGTAACACCCTGCGCCTCTAAAGCGAGAGCCCAATCTAGAACGGCATTTCTGACAGCGTCGAGAATTCCGACAACTGCGCTTCGATCAACTAATAGGGACATCTCAGCAAATTGGATATCCTGCCCTCTATTCATGCGAGCGATAAATTCAGGTGAAAATGGCATTTGCAGTATGCCATCACCCTTACCTCTCAAAACAGACTCTAGGGCAGCAACAGACTGCCCCACCGACCTCTTTGAAATTTTCCGTATAAAGGCAGCATCGTTACTGGAGATCGGAATCCAGCCATTATAGGGATTGAAGGCCTTTGGAACGCCCGTTACGTAGCGATATTCAGGAACTTCGTCTTTATATCCCGATATTTCATGATCTATCCACTTGGCCGTCTCTGAGAGCTTCAATTTGGAAGCTACTACCTTCGCTTTCTGAAGCAGCTGCGACACTGGCTTCGTGTGATCGACCGCATCCCTTTGAAGCTCAATAACTAACCCCACCTCATCCCCCCTAAGTCAGCGCGACCCTGTGAGCGTAGAGATCGTAGCAAATGCACGCCTCGTCCACACCCGCATCACCTCCATCCCCAACCTCCCCAGCCCGCCACCTCCCCCGCCTCGCCAAACCGCCCTATATCCCTACCCTGACGTTCACCACGCCGGGCCCTCAGGCTTGTCCACCCAGTTCAGACTGCCGCTTGCCGTCGCGCCGACCTATGCTCGCGAAGACTTCGCCGTCTCGCCCAGCAACGCCGACGCCGTGGCGCGGCTGGACGGATGGCCGGCCTGGCCCGAGGGGCGGCTGGCGCTGGTCGGGCCGGCCGGGTGCGGCAAGACCCATCTGGCGCGGGCCTGGGCGCAGGCCCATGACGCCGTGGTTGTCGAGGCGACCGGCGACGCGCCCCCCGACCTCCCCGCCCTGCGCGGCAAGGCGATCCTGGTCGAGGACGCCGACCGGCGGGCCGAAGGGACGGCGCTGGACGACGAGGCGCTGTTCCACATCCTCAACATGGCCGGGGTCGACGGCGGGACCGTGCTGCTGACCGGCCGGACGGCGCCGGTGGGCTGGGAGACCCGCGTGCCCGACCTGCGCTCGCGGCTGAACGCGCTGACCGTGGCGCTGATCGAGGAACCCGACGACGTGGTGCTGGAGGCGGTGCTGCGGCGGGCCTTCGCGCAACGGCTGCTGAAGCCGGATCCGGACCTCTATCCCTACCTGCTGTCGCGCCTGCCCCGCTCGGCGGCCGAGGCGATCGCGGCGGCCGACCTGCTGGACGAGGAAGCGGCCGCGCGGCGGCGCGAGCTGAACAAGGCGCTGGCGCGCCAGGTGCTGGAGGGGTTCGAGGAGGAGGAGTAGCGGGGTTGAGCGCTGCTGGCTCCTCGCCCCCTCCCTTGCCTTCCTAGGCCTTGTGCCGAGGACCCATCGTTCGGACGCTGCTGAAACGAACGCCCGCCCTCCGCGCTCGCGGCTCAACTCGAATTTCCGCGCCCAGTCGCGCCATGGGTCCTAGGCACAAGGCCTAGGAAGGCATGCATGGGTTGGAGGAGCGGTCGAATATTCAGCACACATTGCGCTGTCTTCGTCCCGTCACTTGCCTCGTTCACCATGGCGGAACACACTCGCGCCTAAAGTGACCCCATGAACGAGATCACCGCCCTGACCGCGCCCGCCATCGCTCCGCAGACTGAAGATGCCGCTCCGCTGGCGCTCGACGCCGAGTGGATGAGTTCGCCGGAGCGGTTCTTCAATCGCGAGCTGTCGTGGCTGGCCTTCAATCAGCGGGTGCTGGAGGAGAGCGGCAATCCGCGCCACCCGCTGCTGGAGCGGCTGCGGTTCCTGTCGATCTCGGCAAACAACCTCGACGAATTCTACATGGTCCGCGTGGCCGGCCTGAAGGGCCAGGTGCGCGAGGGCGTGCGGGTGGTCAGCCAGGACGGCCTGACGCCCGGCGAGCAGCTGACCCGCATCAACGCCTCGGCCGCCGAGCTGATGGCCGAGCAGCAGAAGATCTGGCGCCAGGTCCGCACCCAGCTGTGGGACGAGGGCCTGAAGCTCTTGGACGCCAAGGACATCGAGGGCGAGGACCGGGTCAAGGCCGAGGAGATCTTCAAGAGCCAGATCTTCCCGGTGCTGACGCCGCTGGCCATCGACCCGGCCCACCCGTTCCCGTTCATCCCGAACCTGGGCTTCTGCCTGGCGCTGAAGCTGCGCCGCATCGCCGACGACAAGCACCTGTACGCCCTGGCGCCGGTGCCCTCGCAGGTGCGGCGGTTCTGGGAGCTGTCCAGCGTGGTGACGCGCGGCAAGAAGCGCCAGCGCAAGATCATGGCGCTGGAGAGCTTCATCATCCTCTTCCTGGACCACCTGTTCCCCGGCTACGAGGTCGAGGGCCGCGGCCTGTTCCGCCTGATCCGGGACAGCGACCTCGAGATCGAGGAAGAGGCCGAGGACCTGGTGCGCGAGTTCGAGGCGCGGCTGAAGAAGCGGCGCCTGGGCCGGGTGGTGCGGGTCAAGATCCAGACCACCATGCCGCCGGACCTGCGCGACTTCATCATCGAGGGCCTGCGCGCCGAGCCGGAGGACGTGATCCTGGTCGACGGCAAGCTGGGCCTGGCCCAGATGTCGGAGCTGATCCCGCCGGACCGTCCGGACCTGAAGTTCCCGCCCTTCAACGCCCGCTTCCCCGAGCGCATCCGCGACCACGGCGGCGACTGCTTCGCGGCGATCCGCGAGAAGGACATCCTGGTCCACCACCCGTTCGAGAGCTTCGACGTGGTGGTGCAGTTCCTGCGCCAGGCCGCGCGCGACCCGAACGTGCTGGCGATCAAGCAGACCCTTTACCGCACGTCCAAGGACAGCCCGATCGTGGCGGCCCTGATCGAGGCGGCCGACAACGGCAAGAACGTCACCGCCCTGGTCGAGATCAAGGCCCGCTTCGACGAGGAGAACAACCTGAAGTGGGCGCGCGACCTGGAGCGGGCCGGGGTGCACGTGGTGTTCGGCTTCGTCGACTGGAAGACCCACGCCAAGCTGTCGGTCGTGGTGCGCCGCGAGGCCGACAGCAGCTTGCGCACCTATTGCCACTTCGGCACCGGCAACTATCACCCGCAGACGGCGCGGGTTTATACCGACCTGTCCCTGTTCACCTGCGACCCGGCCCTGGGGCGCGACGGGGGCAAGCTGTTCAACTTCATCACCGGCTACGCCCAGCCCGGGCGGCTGGAGAAGCTGTCGTTCTCGCCGATGACGCTGAAGCCGGACCTGCTGCGGATGATCGAGGCCGAAGCGGACGCGGCGCGGGCGGGCAAGCCGGCCGGCATCTGGGCCAAGATGAACGCCGTCGTGGATCCGCAGATCATCGACGCCCTCTACGCCGCCAGCCAGGCCGGCGTGCAGATCGACCTGGTCGTGCGCGGCATCTGCTGCCTGCGGCCGGGCATTGCGGGGCTGTCGGAGAACATCCGGGTCAAGTCGATCGTCGGCCGCTTCCTGGAGCACGCCCGGGTCGTGGCCTTCGCCAACGGCGCGCCGATGCCCAGCGCCCAGACACGGCTGTTCATCAGCTCGGCCGACTGGATGCCGCGCAATCTTGATCGCCGCGTCGAGAGCCTGGTGCCGATCGAGAACCCGACCGTGCACCAGCAGGTGCTGGACCAGATCATGGTCGCCAACCTCAATGACGAGGCCCAGAGCTGGAAGCTGGACAGCGAGGGCGACTACGCCCGCGACCCGGCCTGGAACAGCAAGGGCGCCTTCTCGGCCCACGACTACTTCATGACCAATCCCAGCCTGTCGGGCCGCGGCCACGGGGCCCGCGACCTGCCGCGCGCCTTCGACCACGTGGGGCCCAAGCGGAAGGGGTGAAGCGGCTCGCCGTTCTTCTGCCGCTGCTGCTGACGGCATGCAACTGGCCCACGCGCGGGGAGCAGGCTGATCTCTGCGCCGTGCAGGCCCTGCGCTCCCAGCCTGGCGTCGATCGTTTCGGGACGGTTCCGCCGGGCGTGGAGCGCATGGCGCAAACCCAAGGCAAGGTCTATGGACCAGGGCTTACCGGCTACCGCATCACCTATTGGGGGCTGTGCAGCCGTCGCCAGCGCACCGACACCACGGACATGATCCTGGTCGGCCCCGAGCCCTGGGCCCTGACCAAGGGCGGCCCGCGCGCCCACGGCCGCCAGGTCGGCTACGGCACCTGCTATCACCGCCGCGAGGGCGACGGGTGGAAGACGGTGGCGTGCCGGATCAATCCCTAGGCCGCGATCGCCGCCGCCTCGGCGAAAGCCGGCGACGCCAGGTTGGCGCTCGCCGTCCGCAGCCGCGCCAGGCCGTAAGCCAGGCGGCCCCGCGGCGTGTCCAATAGCGGCTCACCCAGGGTCAGCCCCTGGTGGATTGAGTCCAGGTCGGGACCGTCCAGCCTGTCCGCCCTCGCCTGCCCGGCCACGCCGGCCACGAAGATCGCCGCGTGGAAGACGTGGCTGACCTGCCGGAACAGCCACAGCCGCGCCCGCTCGGCGTCCGAGGCCTCGCGTCCGAAATAGGTCCGCAGCAGCAGGGCCTCGCCCTCCGGATCGGCGGCGAAGGTGTTGGCGATGGCGGCCAGGTCGACATAGCGATCGGCCCGGAACGCCGCCTCCCAGTCGACCAGCCAGATCCGCCGGCCGTCATAGAGCAGGTTGCGCGGGTTCAGGTCGTTGTGGCTCGACACAGGCTGCGGCGTCAGGCGCCGGCAGACTTCGTACAGCCGCGGCCAGGTGTCGAAGGCGCCCAGCGGCGCGGCCCCGCCCCGCACCGCCTCGCCGACCAGGGCCTGCAGCCCGTCCAGATAGTCGACCAGCGGCGGGAAGCCCTGGATCTGGTGCAGCATCCGCACCGCCTGGCCCAGCTCGACTACCCGGTCGGCGCGGGTTCCGGCATAGTCCAGCATCAGCGATCGCGTCTCGATGTGCTCCAGGATCGCCACCCCGTCGTCGGGATCGGCGTAGCGCACGCGCGGCGCCAGGCAGGCCTCGGCGGCCAGGCGCATGCAGGCCTGGCTGCGATGCGGGTCCCGCAGGCCGTCCCGCTCCGGCGCCTCGACCTTCAGCAGATAGGCGATCCCGCCGACGCGGATGCGCCAGACCCCGGCCCCCGACAGCCCGCCGGACAATGGCGCCCAGCCCTCCAGGACCGGGGTCCCGAACGCCGCGCGCAGAGCCTTGGCGACGGCGGGAATCTGGGCGGGCGAAGCGGACATCGGCGGAACCTCCTGACAACGGCCGCCTTATTCACCCGGATGAAATTAAGGTCAATATCATCCGGATAATATTTCTATCACTGACGGAGCAAGCGCTTCCGACGCGTTCATCCCCACGGAAAATGGCGGCGCGGAACGCGCGGCCGCTTCCCCCATCCCGCGAATAGGCTAAACCAGCCCCATGCCCTTCCCGGCGCCGCGCGACGCGGCCGTGATCGATATCGGCTCCAACTCGGTCCGCCTGGTGGTGTACCGGCTGGAAGGCCGCGCCATCTGGACGGTCTTCAACGAAAAGGTCCTGGCGGGCCTGGGCCGCGACCTGGCCAAGACCAATCGTCTGTCGCCCGACGGCGTCGGCCAGACCCTGCAGGCCCTCAAGCGCTTCCGCGCCGTGCTGGAGGCCGTGGACCCGGCCGAGACCTTCGTGGTCGCCACCGCCGCCGCCCGCGAGGCGCAGGACGGCCCCGACTTCATCGCCCGCGTCAAGGCCGAGACCGGCTTCACCGTCCGCGTGCTGACCGGCGAGGAAGAGGCCCACTACGCCGCCGTCGGCGTGCTGGCCGGCGCCCCCGACGCGGTGGGCGTGGTCGGCGACCTGGGCGGCGCCAGCCTGGAGCTGATCCGCCTCAACGCCACGGGCGCCGGCCAGGGCGTGACCCTGCCGCTGGGCCCGTTCAGCCTGGCCGGCCCCCACGGCGCCCAGGGCGGCTTCGACGCCGAACGCGTTCGCCGCCTGGCCCGCGAGCGGATCGGCGCCGTGGCCGGCGACTTCAAGACCGAGACCTTCCACGCCGTCGGCGGCGCCTGGCGCAACCTCGCCTTGCTGCACATGCGGCTATCCGGCTATCCGCTGCACGTCGTCCATCAGTACGAGATCCCCGCCGCCGAGGCCCTCGAGGCCGCCCGCCTGGTCAGTCACCAGTCCAAGAGCTCGCTGGAACGCATCGAGGGCATGAGCAAGAAGCGCTCGGAGACCCTGCCCTACGCCGCCGTGGTGCTGGAGATCCTGATCGAGCAACTCCAGCTCAAGCGCATCGAGATCTCGGCCTTCGGCGTGCGCGAGGGTCTGCTGTTCGAGGCCATGCCGCCGCGCGTCCGCGGGCTGGACCCGCTGATCGAGGGTTGCACCGCCCTCGGCGCCCGGCAGGGCGTGGCCGACGACCTGGGCGTGGCGCTCGACGCCTGGCTCACCCCGGCCTTCCGCACCCTGCCGCCGCTGTTCGGCGAGCGCGACGGCATACTGGTCTCGGCCGCCTGTCGCCTGTCGGACGTCGGCGCCCGCCTGCACCCCGATCATCGCGCCGACCTCGTCTTCGAGCAGGTGCTGCGCGCCCCGATCGCCGGCCAGAGCCACGCCGAGCGCTGCTTCCTGGCCGTCGCGGCCCATGCCCGCCACGCCACCAACTTCCACCCGCCTGAACTGGCCACGCTGGAGCGGCTTCTGAGCCCCGCCCAACTGAAGCGGGCCCGCGCGCTGGGCGCCGCGATCCGCCTGGCCTGTGATCTCTCCGGTCGCAGCCCCAGCCTGCTGGCGCACGCCCGCCTGGCCCTGGACAAGAGCCATCTGATCCTGACGGCGGAGCCCGGCCTGGCCGATCTGCTGCTGGGCGAGCAGACCAGCAAGCGTGCCAATACGGCGGCGCAACATCTCGGCCTGAAACCCAAGATCATTACTGGATAGCTCAGGTATAGGCGGCCACAGGAACATACTTAACCAGCTCTGAACCTCCCCAATACGGGGCAAACGACAAGTTGTCGCAGACGCCTGGCGCTCACTGAGCATGGTTTGTTAGCTTTACTGCCCGCATCGTGCCTCCAACGACATAAACGGAGGTCAGTGATGTTGAAGCGTAAGTTCGACTACCTGGACGCCATCGCCCCCGCGGCCGACGCGCGCCCCCGTCCCGAGCTGCGGGTCGCCAACGATCACGACGCCCCCGTCTCCAGCGGCGCGCGCACCCTGCAATCGGAACTCGGCCGCGTCTTCGCCCAGGAAAGCGCCTGGTCGGTCCGTCGCACCGTCGCGCTCGGCGTCGTCTTCCACCTGGGCGTCTTCTGCGCCCTGGGCCTCGCGGCCGGCGGCGCGCTCAGCCAGTTCGCGCAGCATTAGAGGCCAGAACGCTCAATTCCCTCTCGACGTGAAGAGCGGGAATTGGGCGACCTTCACCAGATCAGGCGAATCTCCCCGCGAGGTCGCGGCGGTCCCCACGACCGCACCGATCGGGAGCGTGGAAAGGCGTGCGCCTCAAGCCGCCGCTCCGCGTGTCAGAGAAGGGTGGAAAGGCGACTCTCCTCCCCCTCTGGGGGAGGTGGCCCGGAGGGCCGGAGGGGGCAGCTCGGCATAGGCTGCGCAGCCCCCTCAGCCGCTCCGCGGCAGCTCCCCCAGAGGGGGAGCAGAAATCGCCTAGGGTCGAAAGCCGTGGCCCCGCCCTACAACGCCCCGGCCACCGCGCTCAGCAGCGCCAGGTCGTCGAACGGCTTGCGCAGCACCGTCGCGCCGCTGATGCCGTCCAGGGCCAGGGTGTCGTAGTAGCCGCTGACGAACAGGATCGGCAATTCGGGCAGGCTGCGCTGCAGGCGCCGGCCAACCTCGTCGCCGTTCATGCCTGGCATCAGGAAGTCAACGACGGCGATGTCCGGCCGGACCTCCTCCAGCCTGGCCAGGCCCTGGAGGCCGTCGGCGGCCTCGACCACCCTGTAGCCGGCGCCGCGCAGGGTCTCGACCAGCACGGCGCGGACGCTGTCGTCGTCGTCGATGACCAGCACGGTCTGGCCGGCGCCAGGCACGACCTCCAGGGGACGATCGACGGGCTCGGCGACCGGCGCTTCAGGCGTTTCGGCGCGTTTCAGGCGCAGTTCGATCGTCGCGCCGGCGCCAGGCGCGCTGTCAATGCGCAGACTGCCGCCGCACTGGGTGACGAAGCCGTAGACCTGAGCCAGGCCCAGCCCGGTGCCCTTGCCGCGTTCCTTGGTGGTGAAGAACGGCTCGACCGCTTGCCGCGCCACCTCGGGGGTCATACCGCCCCCGGTGTCGGTCACGCGCACCAGATAGTGATCGGGCCCGTCGGCGCGGCTCTCGACCCGCAGGACACCGCCGCCGGGCATGGCGTCGCGGGCGTTCAAGGCCAGGTTCAGGATCGCCAGCTCCAGCTGATCCGGATCGGTGAAGACCGACGCCCGCTCGCCGTCCAGCACGAAGGTCATTTCGATCGCCGGCGGCAAGGCCGTGCGCACCAGCTCCCGCGCCTTTTCCAGCACGGGATCCAGGACGGTCGGGCGCAGGTGCAGCTTCTGGGTGCGCGAGAAGGCCAGCAGCTGGCCGGTCAGCTTCGAGCCCTTGTCGGCGGCCGAGGCGGCGCTGTCGACGAAGCGACGGCCCGGATGGTCCTCGGGAATCCGCTTGGCCAGCAGTTGCAGATTGCCGACGATAGCCATCAGCAGATTGTTGAAGTCGTGGGCGATGCCGCCGGTCAGCTGGCCGACCGCCTCCATCTTCTGGGCCTGGCGCAGAGCGTCCTGGGCGGCCGACAGATCGACCTGCAGCCTCAGCCGGGCCGAGATGTCCTGCGCGTGGTGGAAGGCGCCGATGATCCGGCCCTCCTCGTCGCGCAGCGGCGCGTACCAGATCTCCCAATAGGGCCGGTCGAAGGTCGGGTCGCCGAACTCCTCGACGACGCTGAACACCTCGCCGGCCAGGGCCCTGGCCATGAAGCCGCGGATGATCGGGGCCTGCTCGGGCAGGAAGAGATCGGGAAAGACATCCCCCAGCTTTACCCGGTAGCCGTAGATCCGGAAGAACTCGTCGCTGTGGGCCTGGTTGAAGCCGATCAGCTTGAACTCGTGATCGAAGGCGCAGATCGGCGAGCGATCCGACTGGCCGATGATCTCCCAGAGTTTGTCCGTGACGACCGCGCCCATTCGACCCCTGCAGGCGTCCCTTGCTTCGCTGCGCGCCCTGGTTGCGTGTTGTAGAGGAGCTAACGCCACGTCGCCAAGAGCGATCCCTCTGCGCCAAACGGTCGCAGATCAGATCACGAGGCGTCAGCCGCGCTGGATGTCGTCGCGCCGCTGTCCAGGTCCAGATAGTCGGTGAACGGCAGCTGATAGGCGCGGTCGAAGACCTCGGCCTGGAAGCGGAACGGCAGGTTGGCGTCGCTGTTCCACAGCATGACGACGCCGGTCTTGGTCGCCGGATCGAACATCATGGTCGAGCGATAGCCCGACACGCCGCCACTGTGACCGATCAGGTGGTGACCCTTGTAGTCGAAGCTGCGCATGCCCAGGCCGTAGCCGGGATCCTTCAGCTCGCGGGCGATGTTCAGGCGGCCGTACGGACGGCCCGTGGCGACGCGGGCGCGCTGGACATCGTCCAGCACGGCGGGCGGCAGGACGTCAGGGCGCAGCCCCATCTGGGCCTGCATCCAGGTGGCCAGGTCGACGATGGTCGAATTGACGCCGGCGGCGGCGGGCACGCGATAATAGGCCTCGGACAGCGGCAGGGCGTTGCCGTGCCGATGCGGCTTGGCCCAATGGCCGGACGCCTTCAGACCCTCCAGGCCGATGGTCGCGCCCTTCATACCCAGGGGTTCGAACACCCGGCGGCGGACCACTTCAGCATAGGGCTGGCCGGTGCGGGCCCTGATGACCTCGCTGATCGTGTCGTAGGCGATGTTCTGGTAGGTGTGGCAGGTCCCCGGCGGGCAGACGGGCTTGAGTGCTCCCAGCGTGCTCCGGATCTTGGCCGGATCCTGGCCGTCTTCCAGCTGGCCATCATAGGCGTTGCGGCCCAGGCCCGTGCGTTGCGACAGCAGCTGCTCGACGGTCAGGTGGTTCTGGGCCTCGCCTGGCAGGCGCAGGCTGGTGTCGAAGGCGCTGAGGGGATCGTTCAGCGAAAACGCCCCGTCCGCCGCCAGCCGGGCCGACAGCGTGCCGGCGATGGTCTTGGACAGGGAGGCCCAGCGGAACACGGTGCGGGCGTCGACCGGCTCGCCATTGACGGTGGCGGTAACGCCGTAGCCCTTCACGAACGAGAGACGCCCTTTCTCGATCACGGCGACGGCCAGACCTTCCATTGACGGATCGGTCATCATCTCGCGGATCCGGCGGTCCAGGCCCTTGTAGTCGATGCTGCCATGCCAGTCGGCCGGCGTCTCGGGCAGCCTGGACGCTTGGGCGGTCGCGGCCGGGCCGATCTTGGGCAGCCCGTCCTTGGCGCGCGGCAGCAGCACCGCCCCGACGATGGTCAGCAGCACGCCGCCGGCGATCAGCCACTGGGCGTGGCGCTTCTTGGTGATGACGTTTTCCGTCCCGACTTCCGACACGCCGCCCGTACTCTTCGAACTGTCCAGGATCGCGGGTCGACTCGCGCGCGGCCCGCCCTTGCTAATAGGCAAGAACGGCAGGGCTGTGCGGCGAAAATGCGTGCGGCTACTCGAAAAGGGCCGCGTAGAGCTCGCGAGCGTTCACCGGCTTCTCGACCCAGCCGGTCATGCCCGCCTCCCGGCAGGCGGCGATTTCCTCGGGCGAGACCGCGCCTGTGACGGCGATGACGGGCGTGGCCTTGTTGGCTCGGCTGGCGCGGAGGCGGCGGGTGGCCTCCAGCCCGTCGACGCCGGGCATGCGCACGTCCATCAGGATGGCGTCGAACACGCTCCGCTCGGCCATGGCCAGGGCGGTTAGGGCGTCCTCTGCCGTCTCCACCCGCGCGCCGAAGGCCTCCAGCATCTGGCGCAGGGCCCGGCGGTTGATGTCGTGGTCGTCGACCACCAGCACCAGAGGGGCCTCGTCGCGCGGCGCCAGGACCTCGACCTCGTGCGGCCGCGGCGCCGCGGGGGCGACGCCTGGCGGGACGGGCAGACGCAAGGTGAAGCGGGCGCCGCCCTCGGCCGCGTTGGCCGCCGTCAGCTCGCCGCCCATCAGCCGGGCCAGGTCGCGACTGATCGCCAGGCCGAGCCCCGTGCCGCCAAACGCGCGGGCGGTCTCGACGCCCAGCTGCTCGTACGGGCTGAACAGCCGCGCGATCTGCGCCTCGGAGAGCCCCGGCCCGGTGTCGCGCACGTCGATGCCGATCATCTCCGGTCCCTTGACGCGGACGCCGACCGTCACCGCACCCTCGGCGGTGAACTTGATGGCGTTGCTCAGCAGGTTGTTCAGCACTTGGCGCACCCGCATCGGGTCGCCGCGCACCCACTGGGGCAGCAGCTCGGCGCCCTCCAGCTCCAGCCGCACGCCCTTGGCCTCGGCGGCCTCGCGCCAGAAGCCGACGGTGTCGCCGATCAGGGCGCGCAGGTCGTGGTCCACGACCTCGACGCCCATGCGCCCAGCCTCGATCTTGGAAAGGTCCAGGAGGTCGTTCAGCAAGGCCCGCATCATCACCCCGGCGTCGGCGATCAGCGAGGCGTCGACGCGGCCGCCATCCAGGGCTTCAGCGCCGTTCAGTATGGCGTTGATGGGCGTACGCAGTTCGTGACTGACCATGGCGACGAAGGCGGATTTGGCCGCCATCTGCGCCTCGGCGGCGCGGCGCGCCTCGCGCTCGGCCTCCAGGGTCCGGCGCGACCACAGGAACACCAGCGACACCGTCAGGCAGAACAAGCCAACGCCGGCGGCGAAGAACGGCATGACCGGGTCGTGGATCCCTCCGGCGACCAGCGGCGTGACCAGGAGATAGGCCAGGTGCGGCGTCGCCGAGGCGGCGAAGGCCAGAAGGCAACCCTCCGCCCCCATCAGCGCGGTGATCACCGATCCCGACAGCAGCAGCACCGCCCCCGCCGCGCCGACCGGCGTGCCGGTGGCCCACACCGGAATCGCCAGCCAGCCGAACACGGTCGCCAGGGCGAAGTCGGCCAGCAGGTTCAGGGTCAGGACGCCGCGCCCCGGCCGCCCCCGTCCTTGAGCTTCGCGGCGCAGGAAGTTGTTGAGCGCCAGCACCTCGGCCGCCTGGACGACCAGATAGAGCACCGCCCAGGTGAAGACGAATCCCATGCCCGGCTTGACCAGGGCCAAGGCCGCCAGCACCAGGACGACGAAGAGTCGGAGAGAGACCTGCTTGCGCCGCGACACGGCGGCGGGGCGGTAGGCGACCGCCACTTTCTCCCAGAACGCAACCAACGCGACCCCCTACTCGACGCGCCCGCCCCCCACGGAAGGCCGAAAGCTTCGCCGCAGTACGCCAGCAAACCTTTGCACGGTGTTTACCAGGACCCAATCACAGTTTCGAAAAGCGCAACGTTCCCTAAGGTTTCTTCCCTCAAGGGGGCCCAGCCCGGACGGGAGAAAAAGGGCGGCGAAGCGCCCTACTCCGGCTTGGGCGCGCGGCGCACCTCGACGACGCGGACCTTGGCGCCGTCCAGCACCAGCGCCAGTTCGCCGCGCTTGATCTTCAGGGCGTCGATCCCGAAGGCGTCGCGACGCCAGCCGACCAGGGCCGGCGTCGAGGCGTTGTCGTCTGCGGCGATCTTCTCAAGGTCCGAGACCGTGGCGATCAGCTTGGAGGCGACCCCCGCCTCCTCGGCCCGCGCCTTCAGCAGCACCTTGAGCAGTTCGACCACGGCGCCGGCGTTCTGGGGCGGCGGCGGACCGGGCTTGTCGACGACCGGGGCGTAACCTTCCGGATCGGCCAGGGCGGCCTTGATCGCGGCCAGCAGGTCCGGACCGAACTTGCTGCCGCCGAAGCCCTTGGGAACGCCGCGCAGGTTGTTCAGGGCCTCCAGGCTGGTCGGCGCCTGGGTGGCCAGTTCGTCGATGGCCTCGTCCTTCAGGATGCGGCCGCGCGGCTGGTCGCGGTTCTGGGCGGTGCGCTCGCGCCAGGCGGCGACGGCCTTGAACACGGCCAGGTACTTGGGCGCGGTCTTGCGCGGACGCAGGCGACGCCAGGCTTTCTCCGGATCGACGTCATAGGCGGCCGGATCCGAGATGGCGGTCATCTCCTCCTCGACCCAGGCCAGGCGGCCTGAGGTCTCCAGGCGCTCGCGCAGGATCGGGAACAGCTTGGCCAGGTGCGTGACGTCGGCCAGGGCATAGCTCAGCTGGGCCTCGGTCAGCGGCCGGCGGGCCCAGTCGGTGAAGCGGCTGGACTTGTCGATCTCGATCCGCAGCATCTGGCGGACCAGGGCGTCGTAGGCGATCTGCTCGCCGAACCCCGCCGCCATGCCAGCGACCTGCGTGTCGAAAAGCGGCCTCGGCATAGCCTTGAGATTGTTGAAGATCTCGACGTCCTGGCGGGCGGCGTGGAACACCTTGAGGATGCTGGTGTCGCGCATCACGGCCAGCAAGGGCTCCAGGTCGATGCCCTCGGCCAGCGGGTCGATGACGGCTTCGTGCGTGGGCGACGCGACCTGGATCAGGCACAGCTTGGGCCAATAGGTCGTCTCGCGCATGAACTCGGTGTCCACGGCGACGAAAGGTTCGCCCGCGAGCGCATTACAGAACGCCGCCAGTTCGGCGGTGGTGGTGATCGGCTTCATCGGCTGCTAATAGCCTCGCGCACCCCCGAGTCTGCAAGCGTCAAGACGCGCCCAGCGTACCGGGAAAGCAAATTTTCCGCGTGTTCGGAGGATCTTGGCGACCTCCGATAGACCAGAGCGAGCTCATGAGCGATCAGCCCAACGGCCTTACCTACGCCCAGGCGGGTGTCGATATCGACGCGGGCAATGCGCTCGTCGACGCCATCAAGCCGCTTGCGAAAGCCACCCGCCGTCCGGGGGCGGAAGCCAGCCTCGGCGGTTTCGGCGCCCTGTTCGACCTGAAGGCGGCCGGCTACGACGACCCGCTGCTGGTCACCACGACCGACGGCGTCGGCACCAAGCTGCGCATCGCCATCGACACGGGCATGCACGCTACGGTCGGCATCGACCTGGTGGCCATGTGCGTCAACGACCTGCTCGCCCAGGGGGCCGAGCCGCTGATGTTCCTGGACTACTTCGCCACCGGCAAGCTGGACGTCGAGACCGCCAAGAGCGTGGTCGCCGGCATCGCCGAGGGCTGCAAGCTGGCCGGCGCGGCCCTGGTGGGCGGCGAGACCGCCGAGATGCCAGGCATGTACGACGACGGCGAATACGACCTGGCCGGCTTCTCGGTCGGCGCCGTGGACCGTGAAGACGTCCTGCCCAAGCTGGACAAGCAGCGCGCCGGCGACATCATCATCGGCCTGGGCTCGTCGGGTCCGCACTCGAACGGCTATTCGCTGGTGCGCCGCGTGGTCGAGCGCTCGGGCCTGGCCTGGGACGCTCCCTGCCCGTTTGAGGACGGCAAGACGCTGGCCGAGGCCCTGATGGCTCCGACCCGCATCTATGTGAAGTCCCTGCTGCCGCTGCTGCAGTCCGGTCGCGTCAAGGGCGGCGCGCACATCACCGGCGGCGGCCTGATCGAGAACCCGCCCCGCGCCATCGCCGAGGGTCTGGCCGCCGAGTTCGACTGGAACGCCTGGGCCCTTCCGCCGGTGTTCGAGTGGATGGCCAAGGTCGGCGGCGTCTCGGAACATGAGATGCGCCGCACGTTCAACTGCGGCGTGGGCTTCATCATCATCGTCGCGCAGGCGGACGCCGAGCCGGTGCTGGCCGCCCTGCTGAACGCCGGCGAGGACGCCTTCATCTGCGGCCAGCTGGTCAAGGCTTGATGGCGGCCAGCAAGACCAAGGTGGCCGTCCTGATCTCGGGCCGGGGCTCCAACATGGAAGCCCTGGTCCGCGCGGCTCAGGCCCCCGACTGCCCGTTCGAGATCGCTCTCGTCCTGGCCAACAAGCCTGACGCCAAGGGCCTGGAGATCGCCGCCCAGGCCGGCGTCGAGGCGCTGTGCGTCGACAGCAAGCTGTTCGGCAAGGACCGCGAGGCCCACGAGCGCGCCGTCGACGCGGTGCTGCGGGAACGCGGGATCGAGGTCATCGCCCTGGCCGGCTACATGCGGATCCTGACCCCGTTCCTGGTCGACGCCTGGGAAGGCCGGATGCTGAACATCCATCCGTCCCTGCTGCCCGCCTATCCGGGTCTGGACACCCACGCCCGCGCCATCGCCGCCGGCGAGGTCGAGGCAGGTTGCACGGTCCATCTGGTCACGGCCGGCGTCGATGAAGGTCCGATCCTGGGTCAGGCCCGCGTGCCGATCCTGCCCGACGACGACGACCATGCGCTGGCCGAACGGGTGCTGGAGCAGGAGCACAAGCTCTATGCGGCGACCCTGGCGAGGTTCGTGCGCGAGCGCCTGCCCAGAAGCTGATCCCCCTGGGACCGCGTGTCGCACGCGGTAAAGGCTGTCGCGTCAGAACTTCGTCACCATCTGCCGTCACGATGCCCTTCATGGACGCCGTGACCGCCGATCTCTTCCGCGCCGCCGCCGACAACGCCGGCCTGGCCGGCGCGGTGCTGTTCGCCATGACCTTGCTGGAGGCCCTGCTGGTCGTGGGCCTGCTGATCCCGATCCTGGGCGTCATGCTGGGCGCCGGGGCGCTGGTGGCCCAAGGCGTGCTGCATCCGGTCGAGGCCATCCTGTGGTGCAGCGCTGGCGCGGCCGTCGGCGACTTCATTTCCTATCTGATGGGCCGCGGCCTGGGCGGCCGCCGGGCGACGCGCTTTCTGTTTGCGGGAAAGCGCCGCCTCTTGGCCCGCGCCAAGCTGCTGACCCGCCGCCACGGCGTTCTGGCCATCGCCGCCGCCCGCTACCTGGGACCGGCCCGTCCGTTCATTCCGATCGTGGCTGGCATGTCGCGCTCGGGCGGCTGGAGCTTCCAACTGGCCAACGTGCTGTCGGCGCCGCTGTGGGTGATCTCGCTGCTGGCGCCCGGCTATCTGGCCGCTCGGAACCTGCGGATGTTCGGAACCAACCCCGCCCTGGCCGGCGGCCTGGCCCTGGCCGTGGTCCTGACCCTGGGCGTGGGGATGCTATGGCTGAAGCGCGAACGTTCGCGCGCCGCCTGAGGCGACCGTGAACCGTTCAGACTGACCGCCAGCGCCATTCGGCCCACAGCGCGCCGCCGGTGATCACCGCCACGGCCAGCCAGAGGGCGGCCGCGCCGATCGTGACATAGGTCAGGGCGCCCAGGGCGCCGCCGGCCGCCAGGCCCGTCCAGAGAAGCACGTAGCGCGGCCAGTCGGAGGGCTCGCCGCCGACCAGGGCCCCGGCGATGCGCTGGCCGGCCTTGACCAGGGCGCCCGTCATGTAGGTCAGGCCCACGGCCACGTCCCCATTGCGCTGGAACACCGCGTTCTCGGCCCCCATGGCCATGGCCACGGCCGTCACCCCGGCGGTGTCGAACCCGAAGGCCAGCAGGCTCGCCCCGGCCGCCAGCAGCGTCGCCTCCAGCGCCAGGACCGGCGAGCGGCGGTTCTCGCCGCAAGCGCGGGCCGTCAGGGCGCCCAGCACCACCCCGGCCACGAACGAGCCCACCAGGGTCAGGACGGTCAGCACCGCGTGCCAGTTGGCGGTCGCCAGGCCCACGCCCAGACGCGTGGAATTGCCGCTCATGAACGAGACGAAGAAGCCGCCCAGCTTCAGAAAGCCGATCGCGTCGACATAGCCGGCGACGCCCGACAGCGTGACCGCCAGGGCCACCTCGCCTCGCTCGTAGTGCTTCACGACGACTCCCCGACGCGGCAAAAGAAAACGGCCGGATCGTCTCCGATCCGGCCGCTCCGCGTCATCCAAAAAACGTCAGGCCAGGATCAGCCGACGATCTGGTCCTCGGTGAAGAACTGCTCGATCTCGATCTTGGCGTTCTCCAGGCTGTCCGAGCCGTGCACCGAGTTTTCGCCGATCGACAGAGCGAATTGCTTGCGGATGGTGCCCTCGTCGGCGTTGGCCGGGTTGGTGGCGCCCATGACTTCGCGGTACTTGGCCACGGCGTTGTCGCCTTCCAGCACTTGGACGACGACCGGCTCGGCGGTCATCTGGGCGACGAGTTCGCCGTAGAACGGACGCTCGGCGTGCACTTCGTAGAACTTCTTGGCTTGGGCTTCGGTCAGCTTCACGCGGCGCTGAGCGACGATGCGCAGGCCGGCGGCCTCGATCACGGCGTTGACGGCGCCGGTCAGGTTACGACGGGTGGCGTCCGGCTTGATGATCGAGAAGGTGCGTTCGGTCACGAGAGATCTCACACAAGAGTTGTGAATTGGGAGGTTGCGGGCTTATAGCCGTGCGCCTCCTCCCCGCCAACCCCGCCGCGTAACCTTCACAAAAATGCTCCAGATCAACGACCTGACCTTCGACGCCTGGGGTCGACGGTTCTTCGACCATGCGAGCGTCAGCCTGCCGCCGGGGGCCAAGGTCGGGCTGATCGGACGCAACGGCGTGGGCAAGTCGACGCTGTTCAAGCTGATCCTGGGACACCTTCACGCGGGCGACGACGAGATCAGCCTGCCCAAGACCGCGCGCGTTGGATCGGTCGACCAGGAGCACCCGGCCACGCCCTTCACCCTGCTGGAGACGGTGCTGGAAGCCGACGAGGAGCGCCACAGCCTGACGACGCGGCTGGAGACGGCGGATCCCGAGGAGATGGGCGAGATCTGGGCGCGGCTGATCGAGATCGACGCCGACGCCGCGCCGGCCAAGGCTTCGGAAATCCTCGTCGGCCTCGGATTCACGCAGGACGACCTGTCTCGGCCGATGTCGGAATTCTCAGGCGGCTGGCGCATGCGTGTCGCCCTGGCCGCGGCGCTGTTCGCCGAGCCGGACATGCTGCTGCTGGACGAACCCACCAACTATCTCGACCTGGAAGGCGCGCTGTGGCTGGAGGCGAGGCTCCAGAAGTACCCGCACACCGCCCTGATCGTCAGCCACGACCGCGAGCTCCTGAACAACAGCTGCACGCACATGCTGCACTTGGCGAACGGCAAGCTGGAACTCTACACTGGCGGCTACGACGACTTCGAGAAGCGCCGCGCCGAGAAGGCCCGCCTCCAACTCTCGGCCAAGGCCAAGCAGGACGCCGAGCGCGCCCATCTGCAGGCCTTCGTCGACCGCTTCAAGGCCAAGGCCTCCAAGGCGGCCCAGGCCCAGTCGCGCATGAAGCGCCTGGCGAAGATGGAGCCGGTGGCCACCACGATCGAGGAACGCGTCGCGCCCTTCACCCTGCCCTCGCCGCCCAAGCCCCTGCCCCCGCCGCTGATCCGGCTGGAGAAGGCCAGCGTCGGCTACGAAGCGGATCGCGCGATCCTCAGGAACCTCAACCTGCGCATGGACCTGGACGACCGCATCGGTTTGCTGGGCGTCAACGGCGCGGGCAAGTCGACCTTCGCCAAGATGATCGCCGGCGCCCTGGGCGTGCAGAAGGGCGAGTTCCACCGCGACAAGAAGATGAAGGTCGGCTGGTTCCACCAGCACCAGATCGAGGCGATGGACCCCAACGACACGCCGCTGGAGATCATCCGCCGGGCCATGCCGGAAGCGTCCGAAAGCTCGCGGCGCTCGAAGCTGGCCCAGTTCGGCCTGGGCTTCGAGAAGCAGGAGACCAGGGTCGACAGCCTGTCCGGCGGCGAGCGGGCCCGCCTGCTCCTGAACCTGGTGGCGATGGACGCGCCGCACATGCTGATCCTGGACGAGCCGACCAACCACCTGGACATCGACAGCCGCCGGGCTCTGCTGGACGCGCTGAACGACTATATGGGCGCGGTGATCCTGATCACCCACGACCGCTCGCTGATGGAGCTGGTCGCCGACCGCCTTTGGCTGGCCTCCGACGGCACGGTCAAGCCCTTCGATGGGGACATGGACGACTACGCCAAATTCGTGCTGGAGCGCGCCAAGCAGGCCGTGAAGCCGACCCAGGTGGCCCGCGAGCCCGCGGCGATCGTCGCTCCCGCGCCGAGAAAGGCCGCCATTGAGCCCCTGCGCCGCAAGGTCGAGGCGGCCGAGCAGGTGATGAACCGGCGCACCCGGGACCTCGCCGAGTTGGACGCCCAGCTGGAGGACCCGGAGCTCTATGTGAAAAACCCCGGCAAGGTCGCTGAACTGACCAAGCGCCGCGACAACGCCAAGGCCAAGCTGGACGAGGCCGAGGAAGCCTGGATGACCCTGGCCGAGGAGCTCGCCGACGCCGAGGCGTGAAGCTTCACCATACAATCAGAAGATTTAAGGTGAACGGGCGCTAAACCATGTCGTTTAGCCATTCCGCGACAACTGCGGCGCATGGTGCTCGTTATGAGTACCGCCCATCCCCGCAACCACGTGGTGGCCAATCCGGAAGGATTGTCGGCCGACGTCGTCCTGGAGGCCTTCGCCGAATGGGTGAACGCCCGGATCGGCGAGGCCATGCGGATCGAGATGGACCTGGCCTTCCGCGACCGCCCGTTCGATGTCGAACTGGGCCGCACGCCCGCCCTGGTCGGCTGGGAGCACAAGTTCATCCAGCCCGGCGCGCCGGGTCCGCGCGGCAAGATGTGGACCGTCTATCGCCTGCACGCCCAGACGGGTCGTCCAGCCCGCCTGCCCCTCAATGGCGACCTGCTCGAGGACCTGACGCCGCTGCTGGGCGAGCTGGGCTATCTGGGCGTCTTCGACGGCCAGCCGGCGATGTTCCCGGGCGTGGGCAAGCGCTAAAGGGCTCTAGATAATGGATTCTAGAGCCTGTTCACACAGGCTCTGGCTACCGCTCCCGTCGCGACCGTGGTTCGTCGTCGAGCGAGCGGATGTAGGCCGTGACGTCGGCGATCTGGATCGCCGTCATGGCTTTCGGCGGCATGGCGTAGTGGCCGACCGAGGCGATCGTCTCCAACTCCCAGTCCAGCCGGTAGTCGGCGTATTTGCGGCTCACCTCTCCGAACGGCGGGGCCTGCATGCGCGGGCTGAGGCCGTCCTTGGTGATCGCGTGGCACCCGGCGCATTCGCGCGCCGCAAACGCCGCGCCGCGGGCCGGAGAGCCCGACTGTTCGCCCGGCCGCTCGACGCCGCCTCGCGACTGGCCCAGCGCCAAACCGCCCGCCGCAATCGCCAACACCACCCCCGTTACTACCGCGCGCCACATGGCAATCTCTCCCGTTTGCGGCGATGATCGCGCGGATCGGCGGCGACGCCAGTTCGGGATTCTGCTTAGACCGCCGCCGCGCGTGGCGCGGCCAGGGCCTGGGCCAGGGTGGTCAGCAACGACAGCACCGTCAGCGGCTTGGGCGTCGCCCCGTCGAACACCGGATCGAGCGGTCCCGAGCGCACGTCGGCCGAGAAGGCGATGATCGGCGCGGCGGCGCAGGGCCCCGCCTCCGCCCGGATGCGTCGGGCCGCGGCGACCCCGTCCAGCCGGGGCATCCGCAGATCCATCAGGATGGCGTCATAGGGCGCGGCGACCGCGGCGGCGACGCCCTCCTCCCCGTCCATGGCCTCGGCGACCTCGAGGCCCACGGCTTCCAGCACCGAGCGGACCAGCTCGCGATTGCCGGCGTTGTCGTCGACGACCAGCACCCGCGCCCCGGGCGGCGGCAGCGGGATCTCATCCTCGCCGCCCCGGTCATCGGCCTCGTCGTGCGCTGGTCCGGTCTGGGCCGGGATCTCGAACCAGAAGCGCGCGCCGTGGCCCAGGGTGCTCTCGACCCCAATGTCGCCGCCCATCAGCTCGACCAGGCCGCGCGAGATGGCCAGGCCAAGACCCGTGCCGCCGTGCTCGCGCGTCAGGGCCGCGTCGATCTGGGCGAAGCGGGCGAAAATCAGCGCCTGGTCCGCCTCCGTGACGCCGGGACCGGTGTCGGTGACGCTGACCCGCAGGCGGCCCGCCTCGACGTCGTAGTCGGTCTCCAGCCGCACCTCGCCGACCTCGGTGAACTTCACGGCGTTGCCGACCAGGTTCAGCAGCACCTGCCGCACCCGCTCGGGGTCGATGTGCAGCATGGGCGGCGCGACCTCGTCGCCGACCGCGCGCAGCACCAGGTTCTTGGCCGCTGCGTCGGGGGCCAGCATCTCGAGCACCTCGGACACCAGGTCGGTGATCGCCACCTGGCGCGGATTGAGGGTGATCCGTCCCTGCTCCAGCCGCGAGAAGTCGAGGATGTCGTTGATGGTCGCCAGCAGGGTTCGGCCGCCGGTGGCGATCCGGTCGACATAGCGGTGACCGCGGGCGCTGAGCTCGGGCTCGTCGGCCAGCAGGTTGGCGAAGCCAATCACAGCGGTCAGGGGCGTGCGCAGCTCGTGGCTCATATTGGCCAGGAATTCGCCCTTCACGGCGGCGGCGGTCTCGGCCTCGGCCCGGGCGGCGCGCAGCTCCATCTCCAGCCGCTTACGGGCGGTGACGTCGCGGATGATGTCGGTGATGCCGGACGGCTCGCCCGTGACCGGATCGCAGGCCAGGGTCGGCCGCGACTCCAGCCAGATCATCTGGCCGTCCTTGCGGAAAGCCCGGTACTCGACCGTCTCGGCCGGCGGCGCGGCGACGCCCTTCGGGGAATTGCGCTGAGCCTCGACCACGCGGCGGATGGCGGCCCGATCCTCTTCGTGCAGCGTCGCGAGATATTGCGAGCCCAACAGGTCCTCGGGCTCGTAGCCCAGGATCGCGCGCGCGGCGGGCGAGACGTAGGTCATCCGTCCGTCCAGGTCGCTGTGGGCGATGATGTCCAGCGCGCTCTCGGCCAGCAGGCGGTAGCGGGCTTCGCTGCGTTCGGCTTCGGCGCGGGCCTCCTCGACGGCGGCCAGGATGGCGCGCCGCTGGCGCTGGAACGCGGCGACCGGCAGGCTGACGAAGGTCAAGACCGCCAGGAACAGCTGCAGCACCGCCGACTGGACGCCTGTATCGGCCGGGATCAGGTGGATCGGCCCCCGACCGGCGAGGGTCAGGACCAAGGCGATGGCCGCCACCAGGGTCGCGCTCAGCGCCGCCCCCAGAACCTCCTGCCGCCAGGCGGCCAGCAGCATGACCGGGGGCACCAGGAACAACAGCGGATACCGCGTCTGGGCGAAGACCACGACGGTCATCAGGCAGCAGACAAGGATCGACAGCGCGCCGTCCCGGTTCAGCGGACGTTCGCGCAGATAGAGGCCCGCCTTGAAGAAGACCAGCAGGCACGGCCCGATGGTCAGCATGCCCAAGGCGTCGTTCAGAACCCAGCCGACGACGTTGCTCAGCAAAGCGCCGCCGCGCATCAGCGTGTGGAACGCGGCGGCGAACGAGCCGACCAGGATCGGCGACAGGAAGCCGGCCAGGAGCACGAAGGCCATCATGTCCCGCGGCCGTCCCAGGTCGATCGACTCGCCCGTCACGCGGCGCACGGCGATCGCGGCCAGCAGGGCTTCGGAGATGTTCAGGGTGACCAGGACGCCGTTGATCAGCGGACTGTCCCCGGCGTGCGCTCCGGCCGCGAGGGCGCCGACCAGGGCCCCCGCCAGCAGCACAGGCCAGCGACGCGTGGGCGAAGACAGCAGGCAAGCGGCCAGGAACCCGTTCGACAGCCAGATCGGCGTCACATGGCCGTAGGCGCGAGGTATCTCGACGCAGAGATAGGCCAGAGCGGCAAAACCCAGGGCGACGCCCGCCCCGGCCAAAAGCGCGGGCGGCCAGTCTTCGCGGGTCTTGGATCCGATCGGCGGCTGATCGACCATGCTCTGAACCTGCCGGTCCCGAATCTCCGGCTGTCAGAGTTATTTCATCTCAGGCGAACGGACGCCAGAAGCGCTGCAGAAACGCCGATCTCAGCCGCATTTGACCTCCTGCACGACACCCGTGTCCGCATTGAACAGGATGTTCAGCCGATCGGCGCGGTAGTCCATGGTCACCGGGCAGGTCGTGCAGGCCACGCGCCAGCGCGAAGGGTCCACCGGGGCCGGCAGGCTGGTGCGCGGCTTGCCGACAAACTGTTGAGCGTCCTTTAGGCCGCATTGGTCCTTCGCGGCGTCGGCGACCGGCGGCTTGGCCGGCAGCGCGATGGCCGGCGGCGCGGTCGGCGTCGAGGGCGGCGGCGGCGGAGCGGGTTCGGGCGCGCTGGAGCACGAGGCCGCGACGAGGCCCAGCGCCACGATTGCTCCCAGACCCGAGATCACCCGCTTCATGCCTGCTTCTCCCAACCGCGCTCGGCGCCCTGGCGCCAATAGGACACCGGATGCCCCGCCTTCTTGAACACCGACCAGCGCCCCCGCGCCTGCGCCAGCGCCTGCTCGTCCCTGCCGTCGAACAGCAGGATGCAGCGCGAAACCCCTGAAAGATCTCCAGGTTCGGCCCCGTCGATCAGGAACAAAGCATCGCCCGCATTGGGGTTCCCGTCGTCGCCCGTCAGCAACACCGGCTGGCGTTCGGCCATCGGCTCGGTCGCCAGGCCGTGCGGCAGGAAGCTGTCCTCGCGATAGGTCCACAGGTGCTGGTCAAGCGCTTCCAGCCGCCGAGGATCGCCGCCGCGCACCAGCGCCTTCCAGCCCCTGCCCAGCGTCTTTTCCAGAAGCTCGGGCAGCACCGCCTCGAGCGGCGAGCGCTCCAGATGGTAGAACCAGACCTCGCAAGGCGCGGCGTCGGCCATGCTCAGCCTTCGTAAGCGTCGGCGACGAGACGGTTGAGCAGACGCACGCCGAAGCCGGCCGCGCCATCGGGCACGGTCGGGTCGGCCGACGGCTTCTTCCAGGCCACCGAGGCGATGTCGAGGTGCGCCCAAGGCGTGCCGTTGACGAACTTCTGCAGGAACAGGCCCGCCGTGATCGAACCGGCCGGACGGCCGCCGATGTTCTTCATGTCGGCGATCGGGCTCTCGATCTGCTTCTCGTACGAGGCCGGCAGCGGCAGGCGCCACAGGGTTTCGCGCTCGGCCTTGCCCGCCGCGAGAAGTTTTTCCGACAAGCCATCGTTATTGCTGAACAGACCGGCGTAGTCATGACCCAGGGAGATAATGATTGCGCCGGTCAGGGTGGCCAAGTCGATCATGAACTGCGGCTTGAAGCGGTCCTGGCAGTACCAGAGGGCGTCGGCCAGCACGAGGCGGCCCTCGGCGTCGGTGTTGATAACCTCGATGGTTTGTCCCGACATCGAGGTGACGACGTCGCCGGGACGCTGGGCGTTGCCGTCGGGCATGTTTTCGACCAGACCCAGGATGCCGATGGCGTTGACCTTGGCCTTGCGCCCGGCCAGGGCGTGCATGACGCCGGCCACGGCGGCCGCGCCGCCCATGTCCCACTTCATGTCTTCCATGCCGTCGGCCGGCTTGATCGAGATGCCGCCGGTGTCGAAGCAGACGCCCTTGCCGACGAAGGCGATCGGCTGGGCGTTCCGGTCGGTCGCGCCGGTCCACTTCATGATGACCAGCTGGCTCTCGCGGACGCTGCCCTGCCCCACGCCCAGCAGGCTGCCCATGCCCAGCGCCGCCATCGCCGCCTCGCCCAGAACCTCGACCTCCAGGCCCAGGCTCTCCAGGCTCTTGGCGCGGGCGGCGAACTCTTCGGGGTGCAGGATGTTGGCCGGCTCGGAAACCAGGTCGCGGCTGAACACGATGGCGTCGGCGAGCGCCGAGAGCGGCTCGTAGGCCTTCTGGGCCTTGACCGGGTCGGCGGCGGCGACCTTCACGACCTGGACCGAGGGTTTCTTCTCGGCCTTCTCGGTGGTGCGGTACTTGTCGAAGCGATAGGCGGCCAGGCGCGCGCCGAAGGCGGCGCGGGCGGCGCTCTCGGCGTCGGCGCCCAGCTTCAGGACGAGTTCGGTGACGCCGGTGGTCTTCACGGCCTGATAGGCGGAGGCGGCGGCGGTCTCGACCGCTTCCGGCTCGACGGCGCCCGAGCCGTCGACGCCGACCAGCACCAGGCGGGCGGCTTCCAGGCCATGCGGGGCGACGACGTCCAGGGTCTGGCCCTTGGCGCCGGTGAAGCGGCCGCCGGCGATGGCGCGGGCCAGGGCCCCGCCCGTGGCCTCGTTGGCCGCCTTGGCTTCCGGCGAGAGGGCCGCGCCCTCGTGGGCCAGGACCGCGAGAGCGGCGGTCGCGCCGGCCTGGGTGTCGACGGGGACGAACTCGATACGCATGCCGCGCTCCTGCATCTGGGCGACTTGTTCAAAGCGACGCGTCGCGACGGCGCGTCGCTCCCTATTTAGACTAGGCGGCATAGTCGAATGCCGCGCCTTAGAAAAGGCTCCGTTCGGCCGCAGTCGGAATGGTCAAGTCAGGTCCCCGGATTGCGCCGATGCGAAGCCCCCGTGTAGAACGGCGCATCTTCGGGGTTCGTCCCACGAATCCATCCGCCCCGAACGTCTCTTCATGCGCCTCATCGAACGCTATCTCTTCCGCCAGTTGCTGGGCCCGACGCTGCTGGCGACGGCGGCCCTGGTGGCGCTCGCCCTGTTGGCGCGCAGCCTCTCGGAGTTCGATGTCCTGGTGGAGCAGCGCCAGAGCGCGATCGTCTTCCTGAAGATCATCGTGCTGGCCTTGCCCCAGCTGTTCAGCATCATGATGCCGCTGGCCCTGTTCGTGGCCGCGCTGGTGGCGCTGAACCGTCTGCACACCGAGCAGGAGATCGTCGTCTGCTTCGCCGGCGGCATGAGCCGCTGGAGCGTCATCTCGCCGGCCATGCGCCTGGCCGTGCTGGCCGCCATGGTGTCGCTGGTCTGCGGTCTGTGGCTGCAGCCCTGGAGCGCCCGCCAGATTCGCGAGACGGCCTTCGAGATCAAGACCGACGTCGCCTCGACCCTGGTCCAGCCCGGCCAGTTCACCGAGCCAGGCCCCGGCCTCACTGTCTACGCCCAGTCGATCGACCGCGACAACAAGATCCAGAACCTGTTCATCCACCAGGAGCTGCCCAACGGCGGGGCCTCGACCTATTCGTCGCGCGAGGCCGAGATCGCCACCCGCAAGGGCCAGCCGGTGCTGATCATGCGCCATGGGTCCAACCAGCAGTTCTCGCGCCAGGGCGTGCTGCAATACACTTCGTTCGACGAGTACACGTTCGATCTGTCCAGCATGTTCCAGAGCGACGAAATGCTGCACTACAAGATCGCGGACCGGTATCCGCACGAGCTGTTCTTCCCGGACATGACCCAGGACTGGGAGCAGAGGAACCGCGAGAAGATGATCGCCGAGGGTCACTCTCGCTTCGCCGGGCCGCTGTACAACATCGCCCTGATGACCATGGCCCTGGCGGCCGTGCTGGGCGGCGCCTTCAGCCGCATGGGCTATGGCAAGCGGATCGCCGCCGTCGCCGCCGCCGCCCTCCTGGTGCGCATCGTCGGCTTCGGCGTGCAGGCCGCCTGCGAGGACGATCCCTGGCTCAACATCCTGCAGTATCTGGTGCCGCTGTCGGCCATGTGGTGGGGCCTGTCGCAGATCTTCCGCCAGAAGGTCTCGGCCCGCACGCGCCGCAAGCTGGCCAAGAACGCCCCCGCCTGGACGGGAGCGGCCTGATGACCATGGGCATGCTGGAACGCTACGTCCTCAAGCGCACCATGAGCGCCCTTGTGGCGGCCCTGGCCGTGCTGGGCGCGATGGTGATGCTGATCGCCTTCGTTGACATCGCCCGCAACGTGGGCACGCGCGCCGACGCCTCGTTCCTGCAGCTGCTGTACCTGACGATCCTGCAGGCCCCGGCCACCATCCTGGTGCTGGCTCCGTTCGTCTTCCTGTTCGGCACCATGTGGGCCTTCGTCGAGCTGAACCGGCGCAGCGAGCTGATCGCCATGCGCGCCGCCGGCGTCTCGGCCTGGCGCTTCATCATGCCGGCGGCCTCGGCGTCGTTCGTCATCGGCCTTTTGACCATCACCCTGCTGAACCCGCTGACCACGGCCATGACCGCCCGGTTCGAGACCGAGCGCGACGCCCTGATGAACGGCTACCTGAAAGAAACCCCCAAGGGCACCTGGCTGCGCCAGGGCGACGACAAGACCCAGATCGTCATCCGCGCCCGGGCTCGCGACGTCACCGACGGCTCGGTGCGGCTGAAGGGCGTGTCGCTGTTCGTCTACAGCCTGAACGCCAAAGGCGTAATGGACTTCACCCGCCGGATCGAGGCCAACGAGGCGCGGCTGGAGCCGGGCTTCTGGCGCCTGACCGGCGTGCGCGAGGCCACGCCCGGCGCCGGCGCGATCCGGTCCGACAGTCTGTCGATCCCCTCGAACCTGGACGACCGTACGGCGTCCGAGCGCTTCAACACGCCCCAGGCCGTCGCGCTGTGGCGCCTGCCGGCCACGATCGAGCGCACCGAGGACGCTGGCTTCTCGGCCGCGCCGTTCAAGCTGCGCCTGCAGCAGGACCTGGCCACGCCCCTGCTGTTCGCGGCCATGTCGGTGCTGGCGGCGGCGTTCTCGCTGCGCCTGATGCGGCTGGGCGGCCTGGCGGCCCTGGCCGGATCGGGCGTCGCCCTGGGCTTTGGCTTCTTTTTCTTCAACGAGCTATGCAGCACGTTGGGCAAGGCGGACGTTCTGGCCCCGTTCATCGCCGCCTGGACCCCGCCAACCGTCGCGCTTTTGGCGGGCTTCACTTTGCTTTGCTATACGGAAGATGGGTGAGTCATTGCCAAGGTCGTTCATGACTGAACAGCGTTCCAGCGTCCCGCACGCCTGCCGCGCCCTGCTCCTGGGCAGCGCGGCCTGGGTGGCGTTCGCCTGCGCGGGGGCGGCCCACGCCCAGCAGAGCCTGGTCAACATCCCGCCGACGCCGGTGGTGAGCGCCGCGCCCTCCGACGGTCTGGGCGACGACGGCTACTACCTGGAATCCGATCTGCTGATCCGGGACGACAAGAACCAGATCATGACCGCCAAGGGCTCGGTCGAGGCGCGCTACCAGGGCCGAACCCTGCGCGCCGACCAGGTGGTCTATGACAACAAGACCGGCGCGGTGACCGCCGACGGCCACGTCCAGATCATCAATCCCGACGGCACCGCCGAATTCGCTGACCACTTCGAGGCCGACAAGGACTTCAAGGCCGGCTTCGCCCGCAACTTCGCCGCGCGCCTGGACCAGAACATCAAGATCGCGTCGGTCACCGCCGTGCGCCGCAACGCCAACATCCAGGAACTGAACAAGGCGATCTACACGCCCTGCGAGGTCTGCGCCGAAAAGCCGAAGCCGACCTGGTCGGTCTCGGCCGACAAGATCGTGCAGGATAAGCAGAAGCAGCTGGTCTATTACAAGAACGCCGTCATCCACCTGTGGGGCGCGCCGGTCCTTTACATGCCGCTGTTCTGGCATCCGGATCCGCAGGCCAAGCGCAGTTCGGGCTTTCTGGCGCCCAAGATCACGCCCTACTCCAAGAGCCGGGGCGTCTCGTACGAACAGCCCTATCTCTACGTGATCTCGCCGTCGTCGGACGTGGTGGTCGCGCCCCAGATCAACAGCAAGGTGAACCCCTTCCTGAACGTGGATTACCGCAAGCGCTTCTATTCGGGGATGCTCCAGGCGCGCGGCGGCTTCACCTACGATAAGGACTTCGACATCCGCGGCGACCGCTTCGGCAAGTCGACCGCCCGCAGCTACATCCTGGCCAACGGCAAGTTCGACATCGACGAAAAGTGGAAGTGGGGCTTTTCGGCCGAGCGCGTCTCGGACGCCCTGCTGTTCGACAAGTACAAGATCAACGACGTCTATCAGCAGCGGGGCCTGTTCACGAGCGACGACCATCGCATGGTCTCGCAGCTGTACGCCACGCGCCAGGACCAGCGGTCGTGGTTCTCGGTGTCGGCGGTTTCGGTCCAGGGCCTGCGGGTCGTGGGCCTCAATTCGCTGGGCACCGCCAACGCGTTCGAGAACAGCGGCGCCTTCCCGCTGATCGGCCCGCTGGTCGAAGCCCGCTGGGAGCCCGACAGCCCCGTGCTGGGCGGCCGCCTGCGCCTGCAGGGCAGCGGCGTGATGCTGAACCGCTCGGAAAGCCAGTTCGGCGAGGCGCCGTACTACCTCGGCGCCTACAAGGGCCAGGATGGGGTCGATTCCAGCCGCGCCAGCTTCAAGGCCGACTGGCGCACCAGCACCATCGTCGGCAATGGCCTGAAGATCTCGCCCTTCGCCCAAGCGCGCGCCGACGCCTATGCGATCAAGACCTATGTCACGCCCGCGGCCGCGGCCCTGGGCGACGACTCCAGCGAGAAGTACACCCGCGCTCTGGGCGTGGGCGGCGTCGACTTCAGCCTGCCGTTCTACAAGCCGCTGAAGAACGGCGGCAGCGTCGTGCTGGAGCCCCTGGCCCAGATCGCCGCGGGCTCGGACAGCTCGCGCGTACCGATCGTGGTCGCCCGCAACGGCACGACGACCTACCTCTACAACGAGGACAGCGCGACGCTGGAGTTCGACGAGACCAACCTGTTCAGCGCCAACAAGTCGCCGGGCTTCGATCTCTATGAAGGCGGCCAGCGCCTGAACGTCGGCGGCCGCGCCACCTACAGCCTGCCTAGCGGTCTGGGCGGCAGCATCCTGGTCGGCCGCAGCTTCCGCTCCGAATTCGACCCGCTGCTGCCGGCCCGCACGGGTCTGCAGACCAAGTCGTCGGATTGGATCGTCGCGGCGACGGTCACGCCGATCAAGGGCGTCAACGCCTTCGTCCGCACGCGGCTGGATTCCCAGACCCAGGAGATCCATCGGATCGAAACCGGGCTCGACGCCTACACCACCCGCGCCAGCGGCTCGATCCGCTATCTGAAGGACGAGATCGACGCCAACGGCAACCGCCAGGAGAGCTTCGAGGCCCGTGGCGAACTGAAGCTGACGAAACGATTCTCGCTGACCACCTTCGGCCAGCGCGACATGGTCGCCGACGTCTGGCGCCGGCGCGACCTCGGCGTGGCCTATCAGGACGACTGCATTCGCATCGATGTGATCTACCAGCAGGAGGACCGTTACGCCTCGACGGCGACCGGTCTGCGCCTGCAGCCGGACCGAACGATCGTCTTCCGCCTAACGCTCGCCACATTGGGTGATACAGGGTACTGAGTGACCGCGCTTTGGGGGGCGTGCGGGAAAGCCCCGCATGCCTGTCGGGCGTGTCTTGGGGGCGACGGCCGAAAGGAAAACGCCGGCACGGCGATCGCCGCCTCCGAAAACGTGATAATCGACCGCCCTCCCCGAGGGAGCGGCGGGGCCTAGAGGAACGACACCATCCATGCGGTCTGCGCGTAGCGTGACGACTTTCGCGGCCGGCGCCGCGTCCATCCTCGCCCTGACCGTGGCGAGCCTCGGCTTGCCGTCGATGGCGCAGGAACAACCCGCTCCTCAGGCGGCTCCGCCCCAGGTCGACGCCCCGGCCGCCGCGCCCGCGCAGCCTGCGGCGCCTCAGCCGCTGCAAGAGAGCGTGGCCGCGGTCGTCAACGACGAGATCGTCTCCAGCTATGACCTGATGCAGCGCATGCGCCTGCTGATGGCGACCTCGGGCATGCAGCCGACCCAGGAGAACCTGCCGCAGATCGAGCAGGAGGCCCTGCGCTCGCTGATCGACGAGCACCTGCAGATGCAGGAGCTGCGTCGTGTCGAGAAGCAGCAGAAGATCACGATCATCTCGACCGACAAGGAAGTCGACGAGCAGATCGCCGACATCGCCCAGTCCAACAAGATGACGCCGGACCAGCTGAAGCAATCGCTGGTGCAGCAGGGCATCGGCCTGGACACCTGGAAGGCCCAGCTGCGCGCCGACTCCAGCTGGCAGTCGTGGATCCAGGGCCGCTACGGCTCGCGCCTGCGCATCGGCGAGGACCAGATCAAGGCCTATCAGCGTCGGCTCGCCGAATCGGCGGCCAAGCCGCAGTACCAGGTCAGCGAGGTGTTCCTGGACGCCGCCCGCGTCGGCGGCATGCAGGTCGCCGAGAACGGCGCCAACCAGCTGATCACCCAGATGCAGCAGGGCGCGCCGTTCGCGGCCGTGGCCCGCCAGTTCTCGGGCTCGGCCACCGCGGCCAATGGCGGCGACGTGGGCTGGATCAGTCCCGGCGAGATGCCGCCCGAGGTGGACGCGGCGCTGGAGCAGCTGCGCCCCGGACAGCTGTCCAGGCCGATCCCGGTCAAGGACGGTGTCTACATCATCTATCTTCGCGACAAGCGCGCCGGCTCGAAGACCGCGATCGTCGACCTCAAGCAGGTCGCCGCGCCACTGGCCGCCGACGCCACGCCCGCCCAGGTCGAGGCGGCCACCAAGCTGCTGGTCGGCCTCAAGCCCAAGATCACCAGCTGCGAGGTGCTGGAAAGCGCCGCCGGCAAGGTGGACGGCCTGGTGGCCGGCGACCTCGGCGAGGCCGAGATCACCGACCTGGCCCCGGCCTTCCAGGAAGCCGCCAACAAGCTGGACGTCGGCCAAGTCTCGGATCCGATCCGCACGGACGCCGGCATGCACCTGATCGCGGTCTGCGGCAAGCGCCAGGGCGGCGCCAACGCGCCGAACCACGACCAGATCGAGAACCGCCTGCGCGGCCAGCAACTGGCCTTGATCGCCAAGCGCTATCTGCGCGACCTGCGCAACCAGGCCACCATCGAGACCCGGTAGGGCGAGCGTGACGCGCCCGCTCGCCCTCAGCGCCGGAGATCCCGCCGGCGTCGGCGCGGAAATCATCGCCAAGGCGTGGGCGGCCCTTCGCGAGGGCGGCCCGCCCTTCGTCGTCGTCGGCGACGCCCAGTTGCTGGCCTCGGCCGGCGGCGGGGTCAAGGTCCGCGCGGTGACGCGCCCGCAGGACGCCCTGGGCATGTTCGCCGAAGCCCTGCCGGTCCTCGACATCCCCCTGCTCTCGCCCGTCGTCGCGGGCCAGCCTTCGCCGGCCTATGCGCCGCAGGTGATCCGCTGGATCGAGACTGGCGTGGGCCTGGCTCTGTCTGGCGCTGTGTCTGGCCTGGTCACCGCCCCGATCGCCAAGGCTCCCTTGTACGAGGCCGGCTTCAAGTTCCCCGGCCACACCGAGTTCCTGGCCGAACTGACGGCCGCCGAGCGCTTCGAGGGCGCGCGGGGGCCGGTGATGATGCTGGCGGCCGGCGACCTGCGGGCCACGCTGGTGACGATCCACACCAGCATCGCCAAGGTCCCGGGCGCTCTGGACATCGAGCGCATCGTCAACAGCGGCCTGGTGACCGCCCAGGCCCTGCGCAAGGACTTCGGCGTCGAGGCCCCGCGGCTGGCCGTCTCCGCCCTGAACCCGCACGCCGGCGAAGGCGGCGCGCTGGGCCGCGAGGAGATCGAGATCATCGCGCCCGCGGTCCGGGCGCTGAGGGACCTGGGCGTCGACGCCTTCGGTCCCGCGCCGGCCGACACCCTGTTCCACGCCGAGGCCCGCGCCCGCTACGACGGGGTGCTGTGCATGTATCACGACCAGGCCCTGATCCCGGTCAAGATGCTGGACTTCTGGGGCGGGGTGAACATCACCCTGGGCCTGCCGATCGTACGCACCTCGCCCGATCACGGCACGGGCTTCGACATCGCTGGACGCGGCGTCGCCCGTCCCGATAGCCTGATCGCCGCCATCCGGCTGGCGGACCAGATCGCCGCCCGCCGCGGCGCCTGAAAGACGCCTGGGAAAGACGCAAGATGAGCCTGGCCGACCTGCCGCCCCTGCGCGACGCCCTGGAGCGCCACGACCTGATGGCGCGCAAGAGCTTTGGCCAGCACTTCCTGCTGGACTTGAATGTCACGCGCAAGATCGCTCGCCTGGCCCAGGTCGGCGAAGGCGATACGGTGGTCGAGGTCGGCCCCGGTCCCGGCGGCCTGACCCGCGCCCTGCTGGAGACAGGCGCGCGCGTCGTGGCCATCGAGAAGGATAGCCGCTTCCTGCCGCTCCTGTCGGAAGTCGCCGAGGTCGCCGACGGCCGCCTGGAGCTGGTCGAGGGCGACGCCCTGAAGATCGACGCCGCCGCGGCCGCCGGCGGCCCGGCCCACGTGGTCTCGAACCTGCCCTATAACGTCGGCACCCAGCTCCTGATCAACTGGCTGACGGGCCCCTTTCGGCCCCTGTCGATGACCCTGATGTTCCAGAAGGAGGTCGCCGACCGCATCGTCGCCCAGGCCGACGACGACGCCTACGGGCGTCTGGCCGTGATCTCCCAGGTGCTATGCGAGGCCAGGACGGTGATGGACCTGCCGGCCAAGGCCTTCACCCCGCCGCCCAAGGTCGCCTCGGCCGTCGTACGCCTGGTCCCCAAGGCCGATTCGCCGCCGGCCCAGGTCGTGGCCGCCCTGGAGCGCGTCACCGCCGCCGCCTTTGGCCAGCGCCGTAAGATGCTGCGCTCCAGCCTCAAGGCCCTGGGCGGCGGCGCGCTGTGCGAGAAGGCCGGGATCAGCCCCGACGTCCGGGCCGAGGTCGTCGACCTGGCGGGGTTCCTGGCTCTGGCGCGGGCCTCGCTCGCCTAGGCCTCATGCGCTCTCGAACGCCTCAATAATCGGGCACGGCCCCATGTCCGACGCGGCGCAGGCTTGGGCCAGCCGCGCCAGGGAGGCCCGCGCCGCCTGCAACTCGGCGATCTTGGCGTCCAGCGCCGCGACCCGCTCGGCCGCCAAAGCGCGCGCCCGCGCGCGGTCCTGGCCCGCGTCGAGATCCAGCAGCTCGCCGATCTGATCCAGGGTGAAACCGGCGCCCTGGGCCTGGCGGATGAACTTCAGCCGCCGCACGTCCTCGTCGCCGTAGCGCCTTGTCCCACCCGAAAGCGCCGAACCGCCCGCCTTCTCAGGCGTTCGAAGCAGTCCGCGGCGCTGATAGTAGCGCACCGTCTCCACGCCGACGCCGCCCTCGCGCGCCAGGGTCGCGATCGTGCCCGCCATGCCTTGACTCCGTACCATGGTACGGACCCTACATGGGGCGGGTCCGACCTCGAGCCAAGGAGTATGGCGATGAATACCGGTCCCGAACGCACGGCGGTGCTGTACCGCATGGTCATGCCCGAGCACGTCTGCCCCTACGGCCTCAAGGCGTTGCACCTGTTGAAATCCAAAGGCTATGCGGTCGAGGACCACTGGCTGAAGACCCGCGAGGCGACGGACGCCTTCAAGGCCGAGCATGGCGTCAAGACGACGCCCCAGGCCTTCATCGACGGCCGGCGGATCGGCGGCTACGACGACCTGCGCAAGCATTTCGGCCAAAAGGCGCGCGATCCCAAGGCCCTGACCTACACGCCGGTGCTGGCCGTCTTCGCCGTCGCGGCGCTCATGGCCCTGGCGGTCAGTCAGGCTGCGTTCGGGACCCCGCTGACCATGCGGGCGGCCGAATGGTTCATCGCCTTCTCCATGAGCCTGTTGGCCATGTTGAAGCTGCGCGACGTCGAGACCTTCTCGACCATGTTCCTGAACTACGACCTCCTGGCGCGCCGCTGGGTTCCCTACGGCTACATCTATCCGTTCGCCGAACTGGCGGCCGGCGTGCTGATGGCGGCGGGCGTCCTGACGGGGCTGGCCGCGCCCCTCGGGCTGTTCATCGGCGGGATCGGCGCGGTCTCGGTGTTCAAGGCGGTCTATGTCGACAAGCGGGAATTGAAGTGCGCCTGCGTCGGCGGCGACAGCAACGTCCCGCTGGGGTTCGTGTCCCTGACCGAGAACCTGATGATGATCGCCATGGCGATCTGGATGCTGGCCGCGCATCACGGGTAATCGGCGCGCAAAAGCTATTGACGGTAGAGCCGGCCATCGCCAGCTTGCGCGCCGGGGCTGAGCGGGGCGAATGTGACCACCAACAGTGCGGTGAAAGCGCCTTCGACGGTCACGCGGCGCCTTCTGTTCATGGCCTTGACCTTGGCCGCGCCCGCCATCCTGCTGATGGGCGCGCTGGTGGCCATGCAGTACAACGAGGGGCAACGCCGCTTCTCCACCCAGCTGGTCGCCATGACTCGAGCCCTGTCGCTCGCCACCGACCGCCAGATCGACCAGGGTCAGAGCGTGTTGCAGGGCCTGGCCGTCTCTCCCGCCCTGGCCGAGGGCGACCTGGCCACCTTCGAGAAGCAGGCGCGCGAAGCTGTCGCGGGGCGCGAGGGCTGGATCGTGCTGATGACCATGGATCGCCAGCTGATCAACACCCGGATCCCGCCGGGTCAGCCGACGCCCTACGCCCCCGTCACGCCGCAATCCTGGGCCGAGATGACGACCGGCAAGTCAAATGTCAGCAACCTGATCCCCCGCCACGGCGCCAGTCCGATCATCGGCGTCAATGCGCCCGTGCGGTTCAAGGGCAAGCTGCTCGTGCTGGCCTATATGCAGCATCCGGCGGCGTTCCACGCCCTGATGACGGGTCAGGCGTTCCCGGACACCTGGACCGCCAGCATCGTCGACCGCAACGCCGCCCTGGTGGCCCGCTCGCGCGACCAGGAGAAGATGCTGGGCAGGCACGCCAGTCCCGACATGCAGAGGGCCATAGCCCGCGCCAGTGACGGTGTGGTGCGCACCCACACCCTGGACGGAATACGGACCCTGTCGGCCTTCAGCCGCTCGCCGACCTATGGCTGGACCTTCATCGTCGGGGTGCCGCAGGAGGAGCTGAACCGGACTGTGCTGACCTCGCTGGGCCCTGCGGTCGCGGGCGCCGCCCTGCTGATCGCCCTGGGCGTGGCGGCCGCCCTCGCCTTCGCCCGGCCGATCTCGCGCGACGTGCGCGGCCTTGTCCGCGAGGCCGAGGTCCTGGCCGCCGGCGCGCCGCTGGATCCCGCGCCTTCGCACCTGCAGGAGATCGCCGAGGTGCGCGGCTCGCTGCAGGCGGCCGCCGAGATCCTGCGCGCCCGCGAGACCGAGGCCCGCCAGGCCGCTGAGCGCCAGCAACTGATGATCAACGAACTGAACCACCGGGTGAAGAACACTCTGGTCGTGGTCCAGTCCCTGGCCCGCCACAGCCTGCGGCCCACCGGCGACAAGAGCGCCAGCGAGAACGGCCTGCCGCAGTTCAACGACCGCATCCACGCCCTGGCCTCGGCCCATGACCTGCTGACCCGCCGCAATTGGGAGGGCGCTGACCTGGGCGAACTGCTGGCCGAAGCCCTGCAGCCCTATGCCAGCCAGGTCAGCCTCGAGGGCCCGCCCGTTCCCCTGGCCCCGAACGCGGCCGTGGCCCTGGCGATGATCTTCCACGAACTGGCGACCAACGCCTCGAAGTACGGCGCTCTGGCGACCGAGGCGGGCCGCGTCGCCATCGTCTGGACGCTGGAGGGCCGCACGCGCCTCGTCCTGACCTGGCGCGAGACCGGCGGTCCCGAGGTCAAGCCGCCCAAGCGCACCGGTTTCGGCTCGCGCCTGATCGCCGCCAGCCTGCGCGGCGACCTGGCCGGCTCGGCCGAGTTCGACTACGCCCCAGGCGGTCTGACCTGCGTCCTGACCATTTTGGCGCCACCTCGGCCGTCCTGAACGACCAAACGTCGCAGCGCCCTGATGTCGCCTTGGCTTGGCCACGGACGATCTGCAATAGGTTCCCTAGCGTATCTTAGGGGATTTTCGACGATGGACCTGACCTTCCTGATCGGAGCCGTTCTGGGCTCGGGCCTGTTCATCGCTTTCGGCCGTCCGCCGGCGGAAAAATTGATTGCCTATGTTCAGGAGCGGATGCGCGGGAACTAACGGGACTGTCCGAGACTTGATTGGGCAAGGCCGCGCAGGGCGGTCGATCGCTCATGGAGTCCTCAAGATGTCCATTCTCGCCTGGCTTCTTCTCGGCCTGATCGCCGGCTTCATCGCCAGCAAGCTCGTCAATCGCACCGGCAGCGGCGTTCTGCTGGATATCGTGCTCGGCATCGTCGGCGCGTTCGTCGGCGGCTGGCTGTTCAACCAGTTCGGCAACAGCGGCGTATCGGGCTTCAACCTGTACAGCCTGCTGGTGGCCACCATCGGCGCCGTCGTCATCCTGGCGCTGTACCACCTGATCTTCGGCCGTCGCGCCCTTTAACGCGAGGCCAGCGACGGCGGGTCTCGGGGCCCGCCGTCCGCGCTTCTAGATCTCTTCCTTCAGAAGATCGCCCACCAGGTCGCCGATCCACGGGTTGCGAGCCCGTTTCAGGCGTTCGGCGTGATAGATGTGGGCCAGGTCCGCATAGGCGCGGTCGAAATCATCGTTCAGAATGACGTAGTCGAAGCGCTCCCAGTCGGCGACCTCGTCCTTGGCGCGCGACAGGCGGCGGTGGATGACCTCCTCGCTATCCTGGCTGCGAGCGTGCAGGCGTCGGCTCATCTCGGCCAGCGACGGCGGCAGGATGTAGACCAAGACGCTGTCCTCCTTGGCCTGGGCGTGGACCTTCATGGCCCCCTGGAAATCGATGTCGAACAGGGCGCTCTCGCCCCGCTCCAGCGCTTCCATGATCGGTGGGCGCGGGCTGCCGTAGAAGTTTCCGTAGACCTCGGCCCATTCCAGGAAGGCGTCGGCCTCGATCATCTCCTGGAACTTGTCCTTGCTGACGAAGTGATAGTCGCGGCCGTCGTGCTCGCCCGGGCGCGGATCGCGCGTCGTGGCGCTGATCGACAGGTGCAGGTCGTTGTGGTCGGCCACCAGACGACGGGTCAGCGACGTCTTACCGACGCCCGAGGGGGCGACGACCATCAGCAGTAGACCCCGGTGCGGCGAATGGGGATGGGGCTTATTCAACGTTCTGAACCTGCTCGCGGAACTGCTCGATTACGGCCTTCAGCTCCAGACCGATTGCGGTTAGGGCTGTCAGGGCCGATTTCGAGCAGAGGGTGTTGGATTCTCGCATGAATTCCTGGGAGAGGAAGTCGAGCCGGCGGCCTGACGCGCCCTCGCCCGACAGCAGACCACGCGCCGCCGCCACGTGGCTGGCGAGGCGGTCCAGCTCCTCGCGCACGTCAGCCTTCACGGCCTGGGCGGCGGCTTCCTGGACGATGCGCTCCTCATTGGCGGCCTCGCCGACCAGCTCGGCCATGCGACGAGCGAAGCGCTCCTTCAGCACCGCCGGCTGGCCGGCGGCTTCGCGCTCGGCGTGCCCTGTCAGCTCCTCGATGCGACCGACCAGGCCATGCAGCACTGGATCCAGGGCCGCGCCCTCTTCCAGCCGCGCGACCTTCAGGCCGTCCAGGGCCTGGGCGATCGAGGCGGCCATGGCGGCCTCGACGGCGGCGCGGGCCTCGGCGTCGTCCTCGTCCTCGCGCGCCTCGATGACGCCTTTCAGGGCCAGGAGGCCGTCCAGGGTCGGCTTGGCGACCATGCCGGTGGCGACATAGGGATCGCCGGCGCGCAGATAGCGCTCCAGAACCTGGACATTGACCTGGACGTCGCCGCCGCTCTCGGCCCGCTTGGCCTGGATATTGACGGTCAGCTGGCCGCGCTGGAACCGGGCCTGCGCGCCGTCGCGAGCGGCGCGTTCCAGGCTCTCGAAACCGGGCGGGCCGCGAAAGCGGGTCTCGAGATTGCGGCCGTTGACGCTGCGCGCCTCCACCGCCCACGACCAGGCGCCGTGGGTGCCCTCGACCCGCGCAAAGCCGGTCATTCCCGAGAGTGGCATGGCCCTAGTTCCCCGCCGGCGGAGCCGGCACGACAGGAGCGCCCTCGCCGGCGCGGTCGCGCTCGATCTGCCGCCACTTGGCGACATTGGCGTTGTGCTGCTCGAGCGTGGAAGCGAACACGTGGCCGCCCGTGCCGTCGGCGACGAAATAGAGGTCGCCGGTCTTCGGCGGATTGAGCACCGCCGCCAGGGCCGCGCGGCCCGGATTGGCGATCGGCGTCGGCGGCAGGCCGTCGATCAGATAGGTGTTGTACGGCGTCGGGCGCTGCAGCTCCGACAGGCGGATGCCGCGGCCCAGCGGGCGGCCGCGCGAGATGCCATAGATGATCGTCGGGTCCGAGCCCAGGCGCATGCCCGTGCGCAGGCGGTTGACGAACACCGCCGCGACCTTGGGCCTCTCGGACGCCAGGCCCGTTTCCTTCTCGACGATCGAGGCCAGGGTGACGGCCTCCTCCTTGGTTTGGAACGGCAGGCCCGGCTGGCGGTTGGCCCACAGCTCGTTCAGCAGCTTGTCGCGGTCGTCCATCATGCGCTGCAGGACGGCGGCGCGGTCTTCGCCGCGCTGGACCTCGTAGGTCTCGGGCAGGATGGCGCCCTCGGGCGGGGTGGCGGCGCTGCCGGTCAGCACGTCCGAGGCGTTGAGGATGTCCATGACCATGTCCGAGGTGCGCCCTTCGGGAATGGTGATCCAGTGGCGGACGATACGCCCGTGGCGGATGGCGTCGAGGACGGCGGCCATCGAGGCGCGCGACTTGAACTCGTATTCGCCGGCCTTCAGCGTCCGGGCCGCGCCCGTAATCTTGGCGGCGGTCATGAAGATGGACGAGGAGCGAATGACCCCGCCCCGCTCCAGGCTGGCGGCGATCTCGGGCAGACTGGCGCCCTTGCGCAGGATCACCGTGGTCTTGTCGCCCGCCTTCGCGGCGGGACCGGGACCGTTATAGACGAAGGCCGCCCCCAGAATGGCCACCATGCCGATCAGAACGAGGGTGGTCACCGCGCCCAGAACGGCGCGGATCAGCCGCCGCCCCACCGAGGCGGTCTCCCGTCGGGAGGACCTGCTCTTGGCGGGCGCTTTGCGGGGGGGCGACGGCTTCTTGCTCACGAGACCTTCTTGAACACGACGGTGGCGTTGGTGCCGCCGAAGCCGAAGCTGTTGGACACGGCCACGTCGATCTTCATCGGCACGGCCTTGTTCGGCGCCAGGTTCATGGCGACGTTCACGTCGGGATTGTCGAGGTTGATGGTCGGCGGGGCGATCTGGTCGCGAATGGCCAGGATCGAGAAGATGCCCTCGATCGCCCCGGCCGCGCCCAGCAGGTGGCCCGTCATCGACTTGGTCGAGGACATGACGACGTTCTTGGCGTGGTCGCCCAGGAACCGCTCGACGGCGCCGGCTTCCAGGCCGTCGGCCATGGTCGAGGTGCCGTGGGCGTTGACGTAGTCGATGTCCGAGGGCTTCAGGCCGGCATCCTTGATCGCCGCCGCCAGGGCGCGGCCGCCGCCTTCGCCATCTTCCGACGGGGCGGTGATGTGGTGGGCGTCGCCCGACAGACCGTAGCCGACCACCTCGGCGTAGATCTTGGCCCCGCGCGCCTTGGCGTGCTCGTACTCTTCCAGCACCAGGACCCCGGCGCCCTCGCCCATCACGAAGCCGTCGCGGTCCTTGTCGTAGGGTCGCGAGGCCTTTTCAGGCGTGTCGTTGAAGGCGGTGGCCATGGCGCGGCAGGCGATGAAGCCCGCGACGCCGACCTTGCAGACGGCCGCTTCGGCGCCGCCGGCGACCATCACGTCGGCGTCGCCGTACTTGATCAGGCGCATGGCGTCGCCGATGGCGTGGGCCCCGGTGGCGCAGGCGGTCACGACCGCGTGGTTGGGCCCCTTGAAGCCGTACTTGATCGAGACCTGACCGGAGATCAGGTTGATCAGGGCCGAGGAGATGAAGAACGGGCTGACCCGGCGAGGGCCCTTGGCCTCCAGCTCCAGCGCCGTGTCGGCGATGGTCGACAAGCCGCCGATGCCCGAGCCCAGGATGACGCCCGTGCGCCACTTGTCCTCGTCGGTTTCAGGAACCCAGCCGGAGTCCTTGATGGCCTCATCGGCGGCGGCGATGCCGTACAGGATGAAGTCGTCGACGCGCTTCTGGTCGCGCGGGCTCATGGTCTGGTCGGGGTCGAAGCTGCCCTCGACGTCCGGGCCGCCGCCCCCTCGTCCGTCGACGCGCGGAACCTCGCAGGCGACCTGGCAGGCATAGTCGGTCGGATCGAAGGCCGTGATGCGGTTGGCGCCGGACTTGCCGGCGAGGATGTTCTTCCAGGTGACGTCAACGCCCTGGCCCAGAGGGGTCAGCAGGCCGATACCCGTGACGACGACTCTACGCATGGATCACTCCCAAACCTTCGATGCGGGACGCTGCATCTGGGGACAATGCCCCAGCCACGCCAGCCGCGAATCTTGACCTCAAACGAAAACCGCCGCGCGCACGATGGCAAGAGCCCGTGCGACGCGGCGGAAATGGTCAGGGTTCGACTAGCGAACTCGACGCCTATTAGGCGGTCTTTTCCGTGATGAACTTCACGGCGTCGCCAACCGTCTGGATGTGCTCGGCGGCGTCATCCGGGATTTCGATGTCGAACTCTTCTTCGAACGCCATCACCAGCTCAACGTTGTCGAGGCTGTCGGCGCCCAGGTCGTCGATGAAGGAGGCCTTCTCGGTGACCTTCTCGGGATCGGCATCCAGGTGTTCGATGACGATCTTACGCACGCGCTCGAGAATGTCGGACATTCTGTTCAGTCCCTTGTTAGGATAATTTCGGCCCACGAATAACGAAGCGAAACCGCGCTATTCGCAGGAATTGTCGGGCACCGCCTACCATGTTCCTTTTCGGCTTGCTAGCGGCAGACCGAAGAAGGAGCGGCGGTTTTAGATCATGGCCATGCCGCCATTGACGTGCAAGGTCTGACCGGTGACGTAACCTGCCTGATCGCTGGCCAGGAAAACGCACGCGGCGGCGATATCGCTCCCCTCGCCCAGCCTGCCGGCGGGAATGGTCGACAGAATGCCGGCCTTCTGCTGCTCGTTCAGGGCGTCGGTCATCGGGCTGGCGATGAAGCCGGGCGCGACGCAGTTGACGGTGACCCCGCGGCTGGCCAGTTCCTGGGCCAGGGCCTTGGAGAAGCCGATCATGCCGGCCTTGGACGCGGCGTAGTTGGTCTGGCCAGGGTTGCCGGTGACGCCTACGACCGAGGTGATGCCGATGATGCGGCCGGCGCGGCGCTTCATCATGCCCTTGGCGGCCGCGCGAGCCAGGCGGAAATAGCCTTCCAGGTTCACCTTGATGACGGTGTCCCAGTCCTCGTCCTTCATGCGGACGATCAGGCCGTCGCGGGTGATCCCGGCATTGGCGATCACGATGTCCAGCGGCGCGCCGGCGGCTTCCTCGGCCTTGGCGACCAGGCCGTCGACCTGCTCGGCGTCCGAGAGATTCGCCACGACGGTCGAGGCGCGCTCGCCCAGCTCCGACTTCAGCTCGGCCAGCGCCGATTCGCGGGTGCCCGAAAGGACGACGTGAGCGCCCTGGGCATGCAGGGCGCGGGCGATGGCCCCGCCGATGCCGCCGGTGGCGCCGGTAACGAGAGCGGTCTTGCCGGTCAGATCGAACATGTCGGCTTTTCCTTGGATCACAGAGACTTGGCGAACGCTTCGAGGTCCGCCGGGGTGTTGAGCGGGGTCGCCTCGGCGTCCGGAGCGATGCGCTTGGCCATGCCCGAGAGCACCTTGCCGGCGCCGGCCTCGGCGAAGCGGGTGACGCCGCCCTCGCCGGCCAGCCAGGTCATGCTCTCGCGCCAGCGCACGCGGCCGGTGACCTGCTTGACCAGCAGCTTGCGGATCACGTCCGGGTCGTGGACCGGGGCGGCGGTGACATTGGCGACCAGCGGGGTGCGCGGGGCGATGATCGTGGTGCGGGCCAGCGCCTCGGCCATCTCGTCAGCGGCCGGCTGCATCAGCGGGCAGTGGAACGGCGCCGAGACGTTCAGCGGGATGGCCCGCGCGCCCAGTTCCTTGGCCTTCTCGATGGCCTTGTCGACCGCGGCCTTAGCGCCGGAGATCACGACATTGCCGTTGTTGTTGTCGTTGGCCACGACGCAGACCCCGACTTCCGAACCGGCCTGGGCGGCGGCCTCGGCCAGGGCGAGGTCGGTCTTGGGGCCGATCAGCGAAGCCATGGCGCCCTCGCCCACCGGCACGGCGCGCTGCATGGCCTGGCCTCGCAGCTTCAGGAGACGGGCGGTGTCGGCCAGGCTGATGGCGCCGGCGGCGGCCAGCGCCGAGTATTCGCCAAGGCTGTGACCCGCGACGAAGGCGGCCTTGTCGATCCCGACGCCGAATTCCTTCTCCAGCGTGCGGGTCACGGCCAGGCTGACGGCCATCAGGGCCGGCTGGGCGTTCTCGGTCAGGGTCAGGTCGCCCTCGGGACCGTCCTTCATCAGGGTCGACAGCTTCTGGCCCAGGGCGTCGTCCACCTCCTGGAACACCTCGCGCGCGCTGGCGAAGGCCTCGGCGAGATCAACGCCCATGCCGACCGACTGGCTGCCCTGGCCCGGAAAAATGAAGGCGATGCTCATGATGGCCCGCTCCGTCTTTGTAGATTCATGCAAGAACTTGGGGCCGGAGGGTTAGGGGAAAGCCCCCTCCCCGGCAAGTGCGACGCCACTTGAGAGACTTGGCCGCCATCCAGACCTTGGCCCGTCTTGCAATCCGCGCGGCGAGGTTCAAATCTGCCGCCGCGCCGGTTGCGAAGCGCCGCCGGGAGTTTGGAGCCATCGTCATGAAACGCCTGATCGCCGGCCTCGGCGCCGTCGTCCTGCTGACCGCCACGCCTGCCCTGGCCGCCCTGAAGGTCGGCGACAAGGCTCCCGACTTCAGCGCCAAGGCCGCCCTGGCCGGCAAGGACTTCGACTTCAAGCTCTCCAAGGCCCTGAAGAAGGGTCCGGTGGTGTTGTACTTCTTCCCGGCCGCCTACACCGCCGGCTGCACGGCCGAAGCCCACGAGTTCGCCGAGGCCACGCCCGCGTTCGAGAAGCTGGGCGCCACGGTGATCGGCGTCACGGCCGGCAATGTCGACCGCATCAAGGACTTCTCCAAGGAGCACTGCCGCGACAAGTTCGCGGTGGCGGCCGCGGACGCGGGCCTGATCAAGACCTACGACGTCGTGCTGGACAAGAAGCCGGAGTGGTCGAACCGCACGTCCTACGTCATCGCCCCGAACGGCAAGATCCTGATGTCCTACACCGACGGCAACTTCGCGGGCCACGTGACCAACACCATGGACGCGGTGAAGGCCTACAAGACCAAGAAATAGCGAGCCCTTTCCGGTTTTGGCCAGTCGCGCGGCTTGAGGGTCGCGCGGCCTCAAGGACATGATCGGTCATGACCGATCCCGCCCATCTCGAACTGGCCGTACGCGGCGTCGCCGTCGGCGCCTTCGCCGCGACGGGCGTCTCCCTGGCGGCCAGCCGCAGGATGACTCCGACGCGCTGGGTCGGCGCGCTGCTGATGGTCTGCGCCATCGCCCACGTCTTCGAGAGCCACTTCTACTACACCGAAGGCCGGCACTTCAGCTTCCTCACCTGGCTGCTGAGCTCGATGGCCGCTGGCGTCTTCTGGCTGTTTTGCTCCGTGCTGTTCGAGGACGAGCCGAAAATCCCGGCCTGGCGCTTCGCCGTACCCGCCGCGGCGCTCGCTGTGTGGCTGCCGGGCGCACTGATGCCGGCCTCGCCAGCCCGGGCGGCAGCCTGGTGGATCTTCGCGGCGGCGTCGCTGGCCATTCACGTCAACGTCCTGCTGATCACCTGGAGGGGCTGGCGAACCGACCTCGTGGAGCGTCGGCGGCATCTGCGGGCGCCGATCGCGGCTGCCGCGACCGGCTACATGCTGATCCAGACCTTGTGTGATTTCGGTCTGGGGAAAGGGCCGGTGCTGCCCAGCATGGCGCAGGCCGTCGCCATGGCCGCGCTCGGAATCGGCTCGGCCCTGGCCTTGCTCCGGGCCGAACCACTGCTGGTCCAGGCCGCGCCGAACGCCGGCGAGGTCCCTGCGCCCAAGCCCGCCGAGACCCTGGACCTCACCCCCGCCGACCGCCTGGTGCTGGCCCGCCTGGACAAGGCGATGAACGAGAACGAGGTCTGGCGCGGCGAGGACCTGTCGATCGGGACCCTGGCCGCCCTGGTCGGCGCGCCGGAACACCGGCTGCGCAGGCTGATCAACGGCACGCTGGGCCACCGCAACTTCGCCGACTACGTCAACGGCCGACGCATCGCGGCGGCCAAGATGGCCCTGGCCGATCCCGAACAGGCGCTGAAGTCGGTCTCGACCATCGCCTACGAGCTGGGCTTCGCCTCCCTGGGCCCGTTCAACCGCGCCTTCCGCGCCGCCACGGGCCAGACCCCAACCGCCTGGCGCCAAGCGGCGACGCCGGCCCATCCGCATCTGCGGCTGGTCGAAACCGGCGAAGGCGCGCCGAAAACCGACAAGCGGGCCTGATTTCGCGAACGGCGAGACGGGCCGCCGCCCGACCGCTGACCTGGCGTGGTCCCATCCCCCAGGAGCCGTTCATGACCTCCGAAATCCTCGACACGCTCGCCGCCTTCGCCCGCAACTGGCTGGACGGCGTCCAGCAGGACGTCACCCGCTATGTGATCTTCTCGGTCGGCGTCTGGCTGGCCCTGTGGGTTGTGCTGGCCGTCCCGCTGGCCGGCCGCAAGATCCGCGACAGCCGTCCCCCCGCCCGCCAGCTGCTGATCGAGTTTCTGACCTCGATCCGTTCGGTCATGGTCTTCTCGACGGTGGGCCTGTTAACCTTCGCGCTCTTCCGTGCGGGCCTTCTGCCGGGGCCCGAAATCGCGAGGGCCTGGGGACCGGTCTGGTTCTGGAGCAGTCTCGTCCTGATGATCGTCGCCCACGACGCCTGGTTCTACTGGACGCACCGACTGATCCACGACCGCCGCCTGTTTCGACGGTTCCACCGACGGCATCACCGGTCGAACAATCCTTCGCCGTTCACGGCCTACAGCTTCGACCTGGGCGAGGCCTTCATCAACGGCGTGTTCGTGCCGCTGTGGATGATCCTGGTCCCGACCCAGTGGCCGGTGGTCGGCCTGTTCATGCTGCACCAGATCGTCCGCAACACGATCGGCCACTCGGGCTACGAGCTGTTTCCGGCGGGCAAGGACGGCCGACCGCTGTTTCCCTGGCTGACGACCGTGACCCACCACGATCTGCACCACGCCCAGGCGGGCTGGAACTACGGGCTCTATTTCACCTGGTGGGACAAGCTGATGGGCACCGAGAACCCAGGCTATCTAAAGCGCTTCGCCGAGGTTACCGCAAGGAAGGGCCGAAAGCTGGAGCCTACCAGCTCGCCTTCACCAGCTTGACCATGGCGCGGGCGTCCTGAAGCCGCCATTCGTCGCGGGCGTTGACGCCCCGGACGTTGGCGCCGCGCAGGCTGACCGTGATCTCGGCGGGGATGTCGAACGGCCGGGTCAGGCTCAGGTCGACACCCTCGTCACCGGTCGAGCCGCCGCCGAAAGCGATCGAGCCGATCGGCTTGCCGTCCAAGGTCAGGGACGAGCGGATATTGGCGCGGGCCACCGGGATCTTGCCCGGCACAGCGATGGCCTGGCTGGCGTCCATGTCCATCGAGACCCGCAGGTAGTTGGCGCGCGGCAGCAGGCCGAAGCCGAACATCCGCGACATCGACGACCTCAGCCTGGCCTCGCGCTCGTTCCACGAGGCGCCGACCGCCATGGACCGCTCGCCGACGCGGTCGCCGTCGGGCTTGCGGCTGAGGTTCAGGTCGAAGTCATAGGTCGGGTTCTCGATCATTCCCGACGATTTGACCGTCAGGGCGACCTTCTCGGTGTCGGTGGAGAGGTCCAGCGGCAGGGCCGCCGAATAGCCGGTGAAGCGGCCGTCCTTGGCCGAGACCGACATGTCGGGCTTCTGGACGATCTCGGCGCACGCGGGCGAGGCGACGGCGAAAGCCGCGGCAAACGCGATCATCAAATGAGAACGGATCCCCATGGCCCGCCTGCTAGCATACTTGATCCTGGGGATGAACCCCGGCCCGGCTTCATTTGTCGGACAGATGTTTACATGCCGTTTCTGGCGGCGAAGTCCTGTTCGGCTTGCCTTTGGGCCGCATCTTCTGTAATAGCGCGCGTTCTCACGGAAGGCGGTCTTGCACGCACCCATCCGGGACCGGGGTTTCCCCGCTCGGCGCGCTGGATCCATCGTGGTCGACGGACTTCCGTCGTCGTCCGCGCCGCCTTCCCCAACGGAAGAAGGAAAACATGGCGTTCTACGAACACGTGGTCATCGCGCGGCAGGACATCTCGCCGCAACAGGCCGAAGCTCTGAACGAGCAACTGAAGACCCTCATCGAAGAGAATGGCGGCCACATCGCCAAGATCGAGTACTGGGGCCTTCGCAACCTCACCTACCGCATCAAGAAGAACCGCAAGGGCCACTATTCCCTGCTCGCGATCGACGCCCCGGCGCCGGCCGTGAAGGAAATGGAGCGCCAACTGCTGATCAATGAAGACGTCCTGCGCTTCATGACGATCCGCGTCGAGGAGCTGGACCTGGAACTGTCGCCGGTTCTGGCCCGCCGCGACCGCGGTGATCGCCCCGAGCGTCCGCGCGAAGATTTCGCGCCCCAGGCTCAAGCGTAAGGGAGACATAGATCATGACCGATACGACTGCTCCCGAAGCCGGCGCCGCGCCGGCCGCCGCCGCTGGCGGCGCTCGTCGCCCGTTCTTCCGTCGCCGCAAGGTTTGCCCGTTCTCGGGCGCCAACGCGCCGAAGATCGACTACAAGGACGTGAAGCTGCTGCAGCGTTACGTCTCGGAGCGCGGCAAGATCGTCCCGTCGCGCATCACCGCGGTGTCGGCCAAGAAGCAACGCGAACTGGCCAAGGCCATCAAGCGCGCCCGCTTCCTGGCTCTGCTCCCCTACGTCGTGAAGTAAGGGAGACGCCACGATGAAAGTCATTCTGCTCGAACGCGTTGAAGGCACCGGCGTCCTCGGCGACGAAGTCACCGTCAAGGACGGCTTCGCCCGTAACTACCTGCTGCCCCGCGGCAAGGCCCTGCGCGCCACCAAGGCGAACCTGGCCCAGTTCGAAGCTCAGCGCGCTGAGATCGAAGCCCGCAACGTGAAGAACCGCGAATCGGCCGCCAAGAACGGCGAAGCGCTGGACGGCACGCAATACGTCCTCATCCGTCAGGCTGGCGAAAGCGGCCAGCTGTACGGCTCGGTCGCCGGTCGCGACGTGGCTGACGCCATCCGCGCCGAAGGCGGCAAGGTCGACCGCTCGATGGTCGTGCTGGACAAGCCGATCAAGACGCTGGGCGTTCACGAAGTGAAGGTGAAGCTGCACGCCGAAGTGACCATCACGGTCACCCTGAACATCGCGCGCAGCCAGGACGAAGCCGAGCGTCAAGCGCGCGGCGAAAATGTCATCGCCTCGCAGTTCGAAGAAGAACGCGCCGCCGAAGCCGAAGCCGCCCAGGACCTCCTGGAAGGCGGCGCCGGCTCGCAAGAAGGCGACTACGAAGCCTAGCTCCTTCCGGAGTCGGAGCTTTCGAAACGAGAACGGCGCGGAGCGATCCGCGCCGTTTTTTTCTGCGCGATCGCGCAGAATTGCTTAGCTTGTACGCATAAGTGCGAAATCCCATGTTCCAAGTGGGGGATGCAAAGCCCCTCCGGGGACGCGGGCAAACGCGTTCGTCCCTTGGCCAAATGAGAGGGGATATCTCATGCGTTACAGAAGCTTGCTGCTCGCCGCAGCCTCGCTGACGGCCTTCACCGCCACCGCCCACGCCCAGACCGCGGCCCCGGCGGGCGACAACACCAATGTTGAGGAAATTGTCGTCACCGGCACCCGCACCGCAGGCCGCTCGCGTCTCGACACCTTGGCGCCGGTCGACGTCGTCACCGCCAAGACGTTGCAGCAGCGCGGCAGCACCGAGCTGGCCGCCGCCCTTGCCGCCACGGTGCCGTCGATCACCTTCCCGCGTCCGTCCAACACCGACGGCACCGACTCGGTTCGTCCGGCCGTGTTGCGCGGCCAAGGCCCGGACCAGACCCTGGTGCTGGTCAACGGCACACGCCGCCACGCCACGGCCCTGGTCAATCTGAACGGCTCGGTGGGCCGCGGCTCGGCCGCCGCCGACCTGAACGCCATTCCGTCGGTCGCCCTGGAGCGCATCGAGGTGCTGCGGGACGGCGCCTCGGCCCAGTACGGCTCGGACGCCATCGCCGGCGTCGTCAACCTGCGCCTGCGCGAAGCCGACCACGGCGGCGGCGTCACGGTCTCGACCGGCAAGTACATCACCAGCTTCGACGGCCTGCAGACCGGGAAGAAACAGAAGCGCCGCGACGGCCTGACCACCACGGTCTCGGGCTGGCAGGGCCTGAAGCTGGGCTCGGACGGCTTCCTGACGCTGTCGGCCGAATATCTGGACCGCGACTACACCAACCGCAGCGACACCGACACCCGCGTCACGCCCCAGCGCGTCACCTCGCGCTTCGGCGATCCCGAGGTCGAGCAGGTCAGCTTCTACGCCAACGCCGGCAAGCCGATCGGCGACAACTGGGAACTCTACGGCTGGTACGGTTATCAGCAGCGCGACGCCGAGGCCTCGGCGACCTACCGCCTGCCGACCGACGCCAGCCAGAACATCCCCAGCGTCTATCCCAATGGCTACCTGCCGCTGATCACGACCAACACCGAGGACGTGACCGCCGCCGCGGGCCTGCGCGGCGAGCTGGCCGGCTGGAAGCTGGACGCCAACCTGGTCTACGGCAAGAACGACATCGACTTCGGGGTCAAGAACACCCTCAATCCGTCGTACGGCCCGACCTCGCCGACCCGCTTCAAGGCCGGCGGCCTGACCTATGACCAACTGGTGTTCGGCCTGGACGCCAGCCGCGAGTTCGACGTCGGCCTGGCCGGTCCGCTGAACGTGGCCTGGGGCGTCGAGGCCCGCCGCGAAACCTACCAGATCAACGCCGGCGAAGTGGCCTCGTACGCGCGCGGCGCGGTGTCCCCCACCCTGTCGTTCGGCTCGCGCGGCTTCACCGGCTTTACGCCCAGCAACGCCATCGACGTCGATCGTGACGCCGTCGGCGTCTATCTGGACCTGGAAGGCAAGCTGACCGAGAAGCTGACCGCCTCGGCCGCCGTCCGCTACGAGGACTATTCGGACTTCGGCACCAACACGAGCGGCAAGCTGTCGGCCCGCTACGACTTCACCGACGCCTTCGCCCTGCGCGGCGCGGTCTCGACCGGCTTCCGCGCCCCCAGCCTGCAGCAGCAGTACTTCACCTCGACCTCGATCCTTTACATCAACCAGACGGTCGGCGGGGTGACGACCGCCGTGCCGTTCGAGACCGGCACCTATCCGTCGGTCAGCCAGGTCGGCAAGGCCCTGGGCGGCAAGCCGCTGGAGCCCGAAAAGTCCAAGAACTTCTCGCTGGGCGCGGTCTTCCACAAGGGGCCGTTCGAGCTGACGGTCGACGCCTATCAGATCGACGTCGACAACCGCATCGTCCTGACCGAGACCCTCACGGGCAGCGCGACGGCCGCGGCGGGCACCAACGCCCGAGTGATCTTCGACCTGCTGGCTCCGTACGGCGCGTCGGCGGCCCGCTACTTCACCAACGGCGTCGACACCAAGACCAAGGGTATCGACGTAGTGGCGCGCTACCGGATCTTCGACGACCAGGCCGGCACCTTCGACCTGACCGCCGCCGGCAACGTCAATAACTTCGACGTCCGCCGCACGCCGACCACGACCGTGCTGCCGACTCCGGTGACGCTGTTCGCCCGTCAGGCGACGCTGCGCTTCGAGGAAGGCACGCCCGAGTGGAAGGTCTCGCTGCAAGGCGACTGGAGCAAGGGTCCGTGGGGCGCCACCCTGCGCACCACGCTCTATGACGACGTCCTGGCCCCCGGCACCGCCGCTGACGGCAGCGGCGACTGGCACACCGGCACACAGGGCATCGTCGACCTGGAGGCCCGCTACCGCTTCGGCGACCACACCACGGTGTCAGTCGGCGCGGACAACCTGTTCGACCAGTATCCCGACCAGGTGCCGCCGAACCTGAACACCAGCGGCGGCAACCCGTTCTCCAGCTTCTCGCCGTTCGGCTTCAACGGCCGCTTCGTCTACGGCCGCGTGGCGGTGAGCTGGTAGTTATCCACAGGCCTCAAAACCCGCAAACGATTGGGCGCGGAGAGCAATCTCCGCGCCTTTTTCGCAACAAGAGTGCAAACGCACGGGTCATGGCCAAGCGTCCGGTTTTGACGTAAGCGGGGTTCAAAACATACACAGAACATCCCCGTTCATCTGACGCCCGGAGGTTCATCCGAACGGGCGTCAGACCCCGCCTTCCGTTAACATCGGCCGATGTCTCTCGTCCCCGCGCTCGACCTCGTTCTCCCCGGCCTTCCCGAGCCCACGATCAACGTGGCGCCGCACAACATGGAAGCCGAACAGGCGCTGCTGGGCATCCTGCTGTACGACAACGCCGCCTACGAGCGCCTGACCGACAGCCTGCAGGCCCGCTGCTTCTACGAGCCCTTCCACCAGCGGCTGTTCCAGTCGATCGAGACCCATGTCCGCAAGGGCCAGCTGGCCGAGCCGATCCTGCTGGCTGACGAGTTCAAGGCCGACGCGGCGTTCGAGGAGCTGGGCGGCCTGCGCTACCTGGCCGACCTCGTGGACCGCGCCCCGCCCGCCGCCAACGCCGGCGACTACGCGCGGGTGATCTTCGATCTCTCCCTGCGCCGCGAACTGATCCGCATCGGCGGCGATATCGCCACGGCCGCGCAAGGCGGCGCGGGCGGCAGGGACGAGGAGAAGAAATCCGCCCGCGACCAGATCGAGGCGGCCGAACAGCAGCTGTACAGTCTGGCCGAAAGCGGCACGGCCTCGTCGGGCTTCGTTTCATTCGGCGACGCCCTGCGCGGCGCGGTCGAGATGACCGCCGAGGCCTACAGCCGCGAAGGCGGCATGTCGGGCATCTCCACCGACCTGATCGACCTGGACCAGAAGATCGGCGGCCTGCACCCGTCCGACTTGATCGTGCTCGCCGGCCGGCCGTCGATGGGCAAGACCGCGCTGGCGACCAACATCGCCTTCAACATCGCCAAGAAGTACGCCTACGAGATCCAGCCCGACGGGACGCGCAAGACGGTCCAGGGCGGCGTCGTGGCCTTCTACTCGCTGGAAATGAGCGCCGAGCAGCTGGCCTTGCGTATGCTGGCCGACGCCTCGGGCGTATCGGGCGACAAGCTGCGCAAGGGCGAGATCGACGCCAGCGAGTTCGGGCGCGTGCGCGACGCGGCCATGGAGCTGCAGGAAGCGCCCCTCTACATCGACGCCACCGGCGGCATCTCGATCGCCAAGCTGACCGCCCGGGCCCGCCGCCTAAAACGCCAGGTGGGGCTCGACCTGATCGTGGTCGACTACCTGCAGCTGGTCACCGGCTCGGACCTCTCGGCCAACGCCAGCCGCGTGCAGGAAGTCTCGCAGATCACCATGGGCCTCAAGGCTCTGGCAAAGGAGCTGTCCTGCCCGGTCATCGCCCTGTCGCAGCTGTCGCGTCAGGTGGAACAACGCGACGACAAGCGGCCTCAGCTCTCCGACCTTCGGGAATCGGGCTCGATCGAGCAGGACGCCGACATGGTCTGGTTCGTGTACCGCGAGGCCTATTACGTCGGCCGCGCGGAGCCGCGCGAGGGCACGCCCGAGCACTTGACCTGGCAGGAGGAGATGGACCGCCTGCACGGCCTGGCTGAGGTGATCATCGCCAAGCAGCGTCACGGTCCGATCGGCACCGTGCGCCTGTCGTTCAACAGCGACACGACGCGCTTCGGCAACCTGGCCAAGGACCACTACTTCGCCCAGGCGCGGAACATTCCGTCGGACGAATAGGCGCGGTTTGACGAAAGCTGATCCATCGGGCCACGGTCGGTCTCTCGCAGCGTAATCCGACGAGTCGCATGGACTTCAGCCCCCTGCCCACCTCCAGCCTGGTCGGCGCCTTCCTGCTGGCGTTTCCGGCGCTGTTCTCGATCGTCAATCCGGTCGGGGCCTCGCTGATCTTCCACCAGGCGATGGGCGGCCGCGCGCGCGAGGAGCGACGCAAGCTGGCGCGACAGATCGGCTTCTATGCGTTTTTGGTGCTGCTGGGCTCGCTGCTGCTGGGCGGCTACATCCTGAACTTCTTCGGCGTCAGCCTGGGCGCCCTGCGGGTGGCCGGCGGCCTGGTGGTGGCGATCCGCGCCTGGGGTCTTCTGATGGATCCGCAGGAGAACGAGGATCGCAAAACCAGCCAGACCGAGCCGGCGCAGCGCCACGAAGACGTGGCGTTCTTCCCGCTGACCATGCCCTTTACGACCGGCCCCGGCTCGATCTCGGTGGCCATCGCCCTCTCGTCGCAGCGCCCGACCGAAGGCGACGCGGTGGCCCCGTTCTTCATCGGCGCGGGCCTGGCCGCGGCGCTTGTGGCGATCATGGTCTGGCTGTTCTACAGCGCGTCGGGCAGCGTCATGCGCCTGCTGGGCCCTTCTGGCGCTCGTGTGCTGTCGCGGCTGGTCGCGTTCCTGCTGCTGTGCATCGGCGTGCAGATCATCGCCTCGGGCGTCGAAAACCTGGTGGCCAAGTTCATGAGCACGCATCACGGCTAGGTCGGCTTCCCGACACCAAACGCAGGTTGAAATTAATCAACCCAAGATGGGCGCCTCACCTTGCGGCCACGCTCGATTTCCGTAGGTTCCTCCCTCTGGGTTGGGGGAGTTTTGCATGCCGGTGAATCCGAATTGGACCGTGAGCGATGTCGCTCTGACTCTTTCGCTTGAGGAATATCAAAATCCGGACGGCAAGCTCGTCTTCACGACGTCGACCGTCAAATACTACGATAACGAAGCGTCATTCACCGGCGCCTTCACGACCGGCGAAGTCCAGGATTTCATTCTGGTCGATATGAAGGCGGGTGCGGAATATGACTTCCTGGCCAGCGGCGACTATCAAGTCACACTCAGCCTGTTCGACAGCACCGGACACCTGCTGCTCTTCTCGGATGGCGATGACATCGGCATTCCCGATCGCTACCCGCAGGACAGCATCCTGAACTTCAAGCCGGACTATACCGGCACGTACAAGCTCTACATCACCTATTCGAACCTTACGACGCGCGGGAACTACTTCATCGTCGGCTCTGAGGATCTGGGCGCCAACGGCGTAAACGATCACCTCGGCGGTGGGACTGGAGGGGGCGGCCCGCTCGACAATAGCAACCCGATCCTCACGGCGGTCCGAAAGGCCATGTACAATGTCGGCCGTGAGGATGCGTATTCAGGCTCCGGCGCGGCTTTCTATACGGACTTGGGCACGCGCCTGGTGGCTGGCAAGGTAAGCGTCAATGCGGCCTACGCTGAGATCGTCAATCGGGCCGACAATACCGCCAGCGTCGCGACCCTGAGCTACGAGTTCTTCACCGGCAAGGTCCCGACGGGCGCCGGCTTCGACTACCTGCTGTTGTCGACTGGCATCAATCCGAACAACCTCTACAGCGCCTATTACCAGAACTTCAATCTTGAGAACCGCTATATCAACTTCGCCGTCAACCTGGGCAAGGTCGGCGAAGGCAAGACGAAGTTCACGGCCGACTACGGCTCGCTGTCGCTGTTCGACGCAACCAAGAAGGCTTACGCGACGATCTTTGGCGGCACGCCGACGGACGCCAAGATCCACGCCTTGATCGACACCCGGGTCGACTATTTCGCCAGCTATGGCGGCGACGGCCCCAACGGCATAGGGACCAAGGCGGCCATGGTCGGCTGGCTGCTGGCCGAAGCCGAGAAGGCCGACGTCGGCATGTACGCCAAGGCGAACTTCGCCTTCCTCACCGATCTGGCCCTCGGCCTGGCGAGCTACGGCGTCGATCTGATCGGCGTCTATGGCAAGGCCGAGTACGCCTACGGCGGCTGATCGGAAAATCTGTTGGTCCAAGTCGCTCTAGACCCTAAAGAGCGCCTTGTGACCGAAGCTCGCCTGACCCTCGACCTCGACGCCCTGGCCGCCAACTACGGAGCGCTGCGAAAGCGCGCCGGCGACGCCGAGCTGGCGCCCGCGGTGAAGGCCGACGGCTACGGCCTGGGCGCTGGCCTCGTGGCCGACCGACTGTGGGCCGAGGGCGCACGAAGCTTCTATGTCGCCCGCCTGTCCGAGGGCATGGCGTTGCGCCAGGCCCTGGGCGACCGCGACGCGACAATCTACGTCCTGGACGGCGCCACGCCCGGCTCGGGCGACGTGCTGGAAGGGGCCAGGCTCGTCCCCGTCCTCAACAGCCTGCCGCAAATCGAGGCCTGGAACGCCCAGGCCCGCTCGGGTCGGCTGAAGGCGGCGCTCCACATCGACACCGGCATGAACCGGCTGGGCTTGCGCCTGGAGGAGGTCAAGGTGCTGGTCGGAGCGACCGATCGCTTGAAGCGCCTGGATCTGGATCTCGTCATCAGCCATCTGGCCTGCGCCGACACGCCCGACCATCCGCTGAACGCCAGCCAGTTGGCGCGCTTTCAGGAAGCCACCGCCCTGCTGCCCAACGCCCGGCGCAGCCTGTCGAACTCGGCCGGACTGTTCCTGGGCGAGGCCTGGCGCTACGATCAGGCCCGGCCGGGCATCAGCCTCTATGGCGGCGGCCCCGAAGGCGTCCCGCATCCCGAGATCCGCGCCGTCGCCACGGTCGAGGCCCCGATCCTGCAGGTCCGCGTCGTCCCGCGCGGCGAGAGCGTCGGCTATGGGGCCGGTTGGACCGCCCCGGAAACCACACGCGTCGCCATCGTCGCGGCGGGCTATGCCGACGGCGTGCTGCGCTCGAGCCACCCGAACGGCCAAGCCTGGTTCGACGGCGCCCGTCGCCGGTTGCTGGGGCGCGTCTCCATGGATCTGTTGGCCATCGACATCAACGACTGCGACGCGGCCCGTCCCGGCGCGATGGTCGAGCTGTTCGGCCCGAACCTGCCGATCGACGAAGCCGCCAGCGCCGCCGGCACCTCGGCCTACGAGCTCCTGACCCGCGTTGCGCCCCGCGCCCGCCGCGTGGTGGTCGGCGCCTAACCCGCCAGCGCCCGCAGCCGGGCGGCGTTGACCGTCTCGACCGCCGCCTTCAGCACATCGACCGTATCGGCCGAGCCTTCGGCAGACACCGCGAAGCGGTCGGCGGCCACGATGCTGTAGCGGCCCGACCTGGACCCCGTGTCCCAGGCTTCCGTGACCAGCCGCCCGCCGGAGGTCGTGATCGTCTCATAGCCGGTCGCCGTGCGTCGCGTGGTGGTCGAGCCCTGGGCGTCATCCGAGGCGCCGACACTACCGATCGCGCCGAAGTCGGTGACCTCCAGCACGAAGGCCGAGGTTCCCTTCCCATAGCGCGCGCTGGCCTTGGCCATGCCCGGCTCGGGCCCAAGACTGTCGCTGACCGGTCCGCGCGCGAAGCCGCCGACACTGGCTGGCAGCAGGGTCTTCAGACCCGCCGGCGCCAGAGGTTGCGCGCCCCTCCGCGCCGCCTTCTCGGCGCGCTCGGATTCCTTTTCCAGCTGGCTCAGATAGACGGGCTTGCCGTTGACCTCGACGGCCCCTGAAGACGAGCGCCGCTCGCCCGGCTTTCCGCATCCGGCCAAGACCAGTACGGCGACGATCGCCGCCCCGTAACGCCACACCCTGCTCCCGGCCATCGGCCCCGCTCTCCCTCGCAGCGTCCCTACCACCCCAACGCGTGCCGGGCGGCTTGGCTGCGTCCGGCTTTGGCGCATCGCCCCGCCAGCCTGTAGTCTCACGTCATTCGAGAATCAGGAGACCTCATGGCCCGCGACGGCGCCGTCTACGCCTGCCAGTCCTGCGGCGCGGTCCAGACCAAGTGGTCCGGACAATGCCCCGCCTGCCAAAGCTGGAACACGCTGGTCGAGGAGGTCGGCGCCAAGCCGCCGGGCGCCCTGTCGACGACCAGGGCGACGCGCGTGCGCGGCCTGCAGTTCACTGGGCTGGAAAGCGAGACCGCTCCGCCGCCGCGTCTGCTCACTGGCGTCGACGAGTTCGACCGCGTCTGCGGCGGCGGCGTGGTGCCTGGCTCGGCCCTGCTGATCGGCGGCGATCCGGGCGTGGGCAAGTCCACCCTGCTGCTGCAGGTCTGCGCCAGCGCCGCGTCCCGTGGCGTGTCCTGCGCCTACATCTCGGGCGAAGAGGCCGTCGAGCAGATCCGCGGGCGAGCCGACCGCATGGGGCTTGCGAAAGCGAATGTCAGCCTGGCCGCCGAGACCTCGTTGCGCGACATCCTGGACGGCCTCAAGCGCGACAGCTTCGACCTGGTGGTCATCGACTCGATCCAGACCCTGTGGAGCGACGCCCACGAGGCGGGCCCCGGCACCGTCACCCAGGTCCGCGCCTGCGCCACCGAGCTCGTCCGCCTGGCCAAGAAGAAGGGCGTGGCGATCCTGCTGGTCGGCCACGTCACTAAGGACGGCCAGATCGCCGGCCCGCGCGTGGTCGAGCACCTGGTGGACGCGGTGCTCAGCTTCGAGGGCGAGCGGGGCTATCCCTTCCGCATTCTCCGGGGCGCCAAGAACCGCTTCGGCGCGACCGACGAGATCGGCGTCTTCGAGATGGGCGATGTCGGGCTGCGCGAGGTCAAGAACCCCTCGGCCCTGTTCCTGAACGAAGGCGGCGAGCGCGCGGCGGGCGCGGCGGTCTTCGCCGGCATCGAGGGCTCGCGGCCCGTTTTGGTGGAATTCCAGGCCCTGGTCGCGCCCTCCGCGTACGGAACGCCTAGACGCGCCGTGGTCGGATGGGATTCCGGACGCCTCGCCATGGTCTTGGCCGTACTCGAGGCCCGATGCGGCCTTGGTTTTGGCGACAAGGACGTCTATCTGAACGTCGCCGGCGGCCTGCGCATCACGGAACCGGCGGCGGATCTCGCGGCGGCGGCGGCCCTGGCCTCCTCCGCCTTGGACGTCGCCCTGCCCCAGGACTGCGTCGTGTTCGGCGAGCTCAGCCTGTCGGGCGAGGTACGGCCCGTCAGCCGGATGGAGACGCGTTTGAAGGAAGCCGCGAAACTGGGATTTGGCCGGGCGCTGGGACCGCTCGCCGGCCTTCCTGAAGGTGGCGGAGCCTTGCCCGTGGCCGGCGTGGCGCGCCTGACCGACGCCGTGCGCCGCATCGGCGACGAGATCTGGACGAGCCTGACGTGACGCCCTTCGACATCATCGCCGGCCTGCTGCTGCTGGTGTCCGGCGTCACGGGATGGGTGCGGGGCGCCTCGCGCGAGTTGACCTCGGCCCTGTCATTCATCTTCGCCGCCGCCATCGCTCTGTTCGGCTTGCGCGTGTCGGGTCCGATCTTCCGCAAGCTCATGGACCCCGACTGGGCCGCCACGGGCGCCGCCGTCCTGGTAGTGTTCGTCGTCTTCTTCCTGATCTTCCGCCTGATCGGCGGCAATCTGACCAAGCGCCTGCAGGAAAGCTCGGCCGGCGCGCTGGATCGCGGCGTCGGTGCGACCTTCGGCCTGGTCCGCGCCTGCGTGATCCTGGGCGTCTTCAACCTGCTGCTGCACCTGGCGACACCGCCGGACCGTATGCCGCACTGGGTCAAGGACTCGATCTTCTACCCGGTCTCCGAGGTCAGCGGCGAAGTGCTCAAGGTTTTCGCCCCCAAGGGCAAGGCCCTGGCCGGCAAGCTGGCCCCGGCGATCAAGGACGCCGTTCATGAAGGCGGCGACAATACGTCCGGCGAGAAGTCGTCCGGAAAAGGCTATGATGAGAACCAGCGTCGACAGCTCGACGACCTGGTGGAGAAATCGCGATGACCTTCCTGGGCCAGTCGACTGACCGGTACTCCTCCGCACCGTGGCGTGATCCGGAGGACGACACCCTGCGCCTGGAGTGCGGCGTGTTCGGCGTGTTCGGCGCGCGGGACGCGTCGGCCATCGCGGCCCTGGGCCTGCACGCCCTGCAGCACCGCGGCCAGGAAGCCTGCGGCATCGCCGCCTTCGACGGCAACCGCTTCCACACCGAGCGCCACATGGGCCATGTCGGCGACGCCTTCACCGGCGCCGACCTCGTCCAACGCCTGCCCGGCAACATGGCCATCGGCCACACCCGCTATTCCACGGCCGGCGGCGCGGGCATCCGCAACGTCCAGCCGATGTTCGCCGATCTCGAGACCGGCGGCGTCGCCATCGCCCATAACGGCAACCTGACCAACTTCCTGACCCTGCGCGAGCGCCTGGTTCAGGAAGGCGCGATCTTCCAGTCCACGTCGGACTCCGAAGTGATCCTCCACCTGATCGCCCGCTCGCGGAAGGCCAGGATCGTCGACCGCTTCGTCGACGCGGTCGGCCAGATCGAGGGGGGCTACGCCCTCGTGGCCATCACCAACAAGAAGATGATCGGCCTGCGCGACCCGCTGGGTATCCGTCCCCTGGTGCTGGGCGACTTGGACGGCAAGCCGGTCCTCGCCTCGGAGACCTGCGCCCTCGACATGATCGGCGCCCGCTTCGTGCGCGACATCGAGCACGGCGAGATGGTGGTGATCGAGGACACGGGCATCACCTCGACCAAGCCGTTCCAGACCCAGGCCGCGCGTCCGTGCGTGTTCGAATACGTCTACTTCGCCCGTCCCGATAGCGTGGTGAATGGCCGCTCGGTCTACGGCGTGCGCAAGCGCATGGGCCGCAACCTGGCCAAGGAAACCGGCGTCGAGGCCGATGTCGTGGTGCCGGTGCCGGACTCGGGCGTGCCCGCCGCCCTGGGCTTCGCCCAGGAGAGCGGCCTGCCGTTCGAGATGGGCATCATCCGCAACCACTATGTGGGCCGCACCTTCATCCAGCCGACTCAAGGCGTCCGCGAGCTGGGCGTGCGCATGAAGCACAGCCCCAACCGCGCCATCCTGGCCGGCAAGCGCGTGGTGCTGATCGACGACTCGATCGTGCGCGGCACCACCTCGCTGAAGATCGTCCGCATGGTCCGCGAAGCCGGCGCCAAGGAGGTCCACCTCCGCTCGGCCAGCCCGCCCATCAAATGGCCCGACTTCTACGGCATCGACATGCCCGAGCGCGAACAGCTGTTGGCGGCCAACAAGTCGCTGGAAGAGATGGCCAAGTTCCTGGAAGTGGACAGCCTGGGCTTCCTGTCGGTCGAGGGCCTGTACGACGCCCTGGAAGCTGGCCCGCGCGACCCGGCTGCTCCGCAGTTCACCGACCACTACTTCACCGGCGACTATCCGACCCGCCTGACGGACCGCGAGATCGCCGAAGGCCGCAACGAAACCAATGACAAGCAGCTTTCGCTGCTGGTCAGCGCGTGACATACCGCTCGTCCCGCCCAAGCTGGGCGGGACGAGGATTTGTCGATGAGTTTCAAAAGCCTGCTCGATAAGCTGAAGCTCGAGCCATACGTCATCGCCCTGTTCGGGATGGTGGTGCTGGCGTCGATCCTGCCCGTGCGCGGCGAGGCGGCGCATGGCCTGAACATCGTCGTCAAGCTGGCCATCGCCCTGCTGTTCTTCCTGCATGGCGCCAAGCTGTCGCGGGAGTCCGTCCTGGCGGGCGTGACCCATTGGCGCCTGCACCTGCTGATCCTGGCCTTCACCTTCGTGATGTTCCCAATCCTGGGCCTGGTGATCAGCAAGGTCGGCGTGCTGACCCCAACCCTGGCGGCCGGCATCGTGTTCCTGTGCTGCCTGCCGTCGACCGTGCAGTCGTCGATCGCCTTCACCTCGATCGCGCGCGGCAACGTCGCCGCCGCCGTCGTGGCGGCCAGCGCTTCGAACCTCTTCGGCATCTTCATCACGCCGGTGCTGGTCAGTCTGCTGATGCACACCCAAGGCGGCGTCTCGGGCGGCTGGAAGTCGGTCCAGGACATCGTCGTCCAGCTCCTGCTGCCGTTCATCGCCGGCCAGCTGGCCCGCCCCGTGGTCGCCAAGTGGATCGAGCGGCACAAGCAGTTGATCGGCTATGTCGATCGGGGCTCGATCCTGCTGGTGGTCTACGCCGCCTTCAGCGAGGCCGTGGTCGGCGGCATCTGGCATCGGATCTCGCCGCTGCAGCTCCTGATCCTGCTCGTCGTCTGCGGCGCCCTGCTGGCGCTGGTCCTGGCGGTCACGACCTACGGCGCGCGGGCCCTGGGCTTCTCGCCCGAGGACGAGAAGGCCATCACCTTCTGCGGCTCCAAGAAGAGCCTGGCGACGGGCGTTCCAATGGCCAACATCCTGTTCCCTGGCCCGACCGCCGGGATCCTGGTGCTGCCGCTGATGGTCTTCCACCAAATCCAGCTGATGGCCTGCTCGGTCATCGCCCAGCATTACGCCAAGAAGGCCGCGGAAGCCGAAGCTTAAGGGTTTCCCACGGTTTCCGTCCGCCCTTCCCTGCTCTAGAACCCGCCCATGATTTCCGACTCCCAAAAGCCACTAGCCAGCCGCATCGCCCTCGTCACGGGCGCCACGCGCGGCATCGGCGAAGCGGTCGCCCTGGGCCTGGCCAAGGCCGGCGCCCACGTCATCGCCCTGGGCCGCACGCAGGGCGCGCTCGAGGCCCTGGACGACGCCATCCTGGACGCCACCGGCGAGCGCGCCACCCTGGTCCCGCTGGACCTGCGCGAGCCCGACGGCCTCGACCACCTGGGCGCGGCGATCCATCAGCGCTGGGGCAAGCTGGACATCGTCGTCGGCGCGGCCGGCCTGCTGGGCCCTTTGACGCCCGTCAGTCATCTGGAGCCCAAGGGTTGGGACATGATCCTGTCCACCAACCTGACGGCCAACTGGCGCCTGATCCGCGCCATGGACCCGCTGCTGCGCGCCTCGGACGCCGGCCGGGCCGTCTTCTTCTCCAGCAGCGTGGCCAAGAGCCGCCCGGCCTTCTGGGGCGCCTACGCGGCGACCAAGGCGGCGCTGGAGGCCATCGTCGACGTCTATGCCGACGAGGTCGAGAATACGCCGATCCGCGCCCTGTGCGTCGATCCGGGGGCCATGCGCACCCGCATGCGGGCCGGCGCCTTTCCGGGCGAGGATCCCAAGACCGTGCCCGCGCCCGACACGATCGTCCCGTTCATTGTCGACCTGGTCCGTCCCGACCTTGAGCCGCCCAGGGGCGTGGTCCGCTTCAAGGATCGCGGCCAGGAATCACCCAGCATCGACGCCTGAAGCCAGCTCCGGACCGCGCCGAAAGGGTTGCAAAAACAAACGTCAGAATTGTCCAAACGTTAAAAATACTACCCTGGCGCTGAGTGGCGGAACAAGGTTTTGCCACCGGACGCCAAATTAGCGCCTCGTTAACCCTGTCCCGCGACACCCTGCTGCACGGCAACGACGCCGTTCCTTGGGGCTCCGCATATGGCGCTGTTCTCTCGCGGCCGTGACACCGGCGACACGAGCAAGATTTCCGACCTCGAAGGTATCGTCGCCGCGATCCAGCGCTCCCAGGCGGTCATCGAGTTCAGCCTGGACGGCACGATCCTGACCGCCAATGAGAACTTCCTGCGGGCGATGGGCTACAGCCTGTCCGAGATCCAGGGCCGCAAGCATGCGATCTTCGTCGAACCCGCGCAGGCCGACAGCGCCGACTATCGCGAATTCTGGCGTCGGCTGAACGCCGGCGAGTTCTTCGCCGACAAGTTCAAACGCGTCGGCAAGGGCGGCAAGGAGATCTGGATCCAGGGCTCCTACAATCCGATCTTCGACAAGGCGGGTCGCCCCTTCAAGGTCATCAAGTTCGCCACTGACGTCACCGCCGTCGAGATCGAGCGCCGCGACACCGAGGTCGAGCGCGAACGCGTCCGCCAGGAGCAGGAGCAGATCGTCTCCGTCCTGGCCGACAACCTCGGCCGCCTGGCCCGGGGAGACCTGACCGCCCGCATCGAGACCCGCTTCGAGGGCCGCTACGCCCAGCTGCGCGACGACTTCAACGCCGCCATCGATAGCCTCCGCGAGGCCATGGCCGCGATCGCCCAGGCCGCCGACGGCATGGAGAGCGGCGCCAACGAGATCGCCAGCGCTTCCAACGACCTGTCCAAGCGCACCGAGCAGCAGGCCGCCAGCCTGGAAGAGACCGCCGCCGCCCTCGACGAAATCACCGCGACCGTCAAGCGCAGCGCCGAAGGCGCCAAGCAGGCCTCAGCCGCCGCCTCGGCCGCCAGCACCGACGCCGATCGCTCTGGCGCCGTCGTCGCCGAAGCGGTCGCGGCCATGGGCGAGATCGAGAAGTCCTCGGGCCAGATCACCCAGATCATCGGCGTGATCGACGAGATCGCCTTCCAGACCAACCTGCTGGCCCTGAACGCGGGGGTCGAGGCGGCCCGCGCGGGAGAGGCTGGTCGCGGCTTCGCCGTCGTCGCCCAAGAGGTCCGGGCCCTAGCCCAACGCTCTGCGGAGGCGGCCAAGGAGATCAAGACCCTGATCGCCAACTCGTCCTCGCAGGTCGAGCGCGGCGTACGCCTGGTCGGCGACACCGGCGAAGCCCTGGCCGGAATTGTCAGCAAGGTCGGCGAGATCAACAGCCTGATCCGTGAGATCGCCGAGAGCTCGCAGGAGCAGGCCACGGGCCTGAACCAGGTCAACGCCGCGGTGAACCAGATGGACCAGGTCACCCAGCAGAACGCGGCCATGGTCGAGCAGGCCAACACCTCGTCGGCCTCGCTACGCGGCGAGGCCCAGGACCTGGCTCGTCAGGTCTCGCGTTTCCAGACCGGCGCCCGGGTCCGGGCGCGTCTCCCCGAGCCGGCTCACAACCCGCTCGCCGAACAGCGCGCCCGCATTCAGAGCTTCGCCCGCCCCGGCGGCGCGGCGACGGCGGCGGCGACCGACTGGCAAGAGTTCTAGGAGAACCTGCCGTAGCAGCAAGTTCGCCGTGGCGGCCGCCGAGCCGCCGTCCCGGTTCAGCTTCGCAAGCTAAATCCATATGGCGAAGTCAGGCTCGGTGGACGGTCGCCCTCAATGGCCTTGGGGCGCACAGCCATAGCTGCTCTCGATGTCTGCACTCACGCAAACCGAGTCCCCACACACCGAGACCAGGCGAACAGCGCGCAGATTTTAGCAACCTCCGGCGGATCAACGCCCCTTCTTGCCGCCCGGCCCCGTATTGCCGCGCACCGTCCGCGAGCCCGCCGTGGGGCGGCGTGGCGCCGCGGCCGCCTTGCCGCCGGCCGACTTGGCGCCGACCTTGTAGCTGGGCGTGGTCGAGACCTTCTTCTGGACCTTGGGCCCCAGCTTCTTGACCGACTTCACGGCCCCCTTGCCCGGTTCGGCAGCGGCGGCGACGGTCTCGACAGCAGTCTGGATGGCGGCCTTCGGGACCTTCTTCTTGACCGGCTTCACGGTCGGATCCGGCAGGCCTGCGGCCTCCGCGGCCTTGGCGGCGGCTTCCTCGGCCAGGCGCTTGGACTTCTTGACCGTGTTGCGCGAGGCGCGGATGCGCTCCTCCTCACGTTCGCGGCGCTCGAATTCGCGCTTGCCCCGGCCGCTGTGGCCTTTGGCCTCGCCCTCAGCATAGGGGTTGGCCCCCGACTTGATGGTGATGCGCAGCGGCACGCCGGGCAGGTCGAAGCTCTCGCGCAGGCTGTTGATCAGATAGCGCCGATAGTGGTCGGGCATCTGGTCGGCGCGGCTGGAGAACAGCACGAAGGTCGGCGGACGCGCCTTGGTCTGGGCCATGTATTTGGGCTTAACGCGGCGGCCGCTGACGGCGGGCGGCGGGTGGCGCTGCATGGCCATCTGCAGCCAGTCGTTCAGGTCGCGGGTCTTGACCTTGGTCGACCAGTCCTTGTGGATCTTCAGCACGGCCGGCATCA